>ERZ1034691.757-NODE-757-length-23232-cov-22.253053_pt1 | contig 23232 bp, 21 predicted proteins | sample MGYA00520638_ERZ1034691 | MGnify/ENA primary metagenome ERZ1034691 (study PRJEB33766, sample SAMN09781763) | gut metagenome | biome: gut microbiome | host: Homo sapiens | place: Madagascar | study: EMG produced TPA metagenomics assembly of the PRJNA485056 data...
TAATTATTGCGGCTGTATGTTGGGGACTTCCTGTATTGATAAGGATGTTTTTCGGAGGAATCATATGGCTGATAGTAGATTCTATGCCGATTTTTCTTGTCATGTCGGGAATTGTAAATGACATATATGAGATATGGTATATTGTATTGGGAATAAATATTTGTTTTGCCATAGGTGGTTTGGTAAAGGGATTGGTATCTTATAAGACAAAACAATTTGCATAAAAATAGGTGGCTTATACAGGATGTGGAATGGGGTGATCATTTGGGAAGATTTTAATTCTATCATTTGAGGATGGAGAAGAACTTTTTTTCAATCGTCTTTTGTCATATGTTAATGAAGAAATAGAAGTTTTGAAAAATGATACCTTTTGTAAAGAGAAACTTCATTTTAAAGGACTTTGTATTGACAAGTATAAGCGGATTGTGGTTCGTGAAGAAAATGAGATTCAACTTACATATACAGAATTTGAAATTTTATTGTTGTTAGCTCAAAATGCCGGAATAGTATTCAGCAAAGAACAAATATATGATAGTGTTTGGAAAGAACCATATTTTGGCGATTACAATATCGTCATGAGCCATATTCGGAATATTCGGGAGAAGATTGAGGACAATCCAAGCAAGCCAATCTACATACAGACGGTTTGGGGTGTCGGTTATCGGTTTAATCAGACACTGCAAATAAGGGAAATGATGTAAAAACCTTCGTTGATTTTTACAGCGTTTTTGGCTATAATAGAAAATAGAATATAGTATTGATTTTGAAAGGATGGTAACTATGCCAAATATATTACCGGTATCTGATTTGAGAAATTACAATGAAGTGTTGAAGAACTGCCAGGTGGGAGAACCTGTTTTTCTTACGAAAAATGGCAGGGGAAGATTTGTGGTAATGGATATAGAAGATTATGAGCGAGATAAAGCAGAAAAGAAACTTTTAGAGAAGCTGCAAGAGGCTGAGGCGGCTGTCAAGGATGGAAAAGGTTGGTTGTCATTGGATGAATTAAAGACACTGGTGGGAGAATAGAGCATGATGAAGTTACGGATCAATCCGTTAGTGGCAAAGGACTTGAAATCTATTAAGGATTATATTGCTGAGGACAATGCAGATAAAGCATTGGAAACAATACAGGAGATTTACCGCCAGTTTGAAAATATACAGCAGTTTCCTTACATTGGTGCAGACTTGTCTAAGCGTGTGAGTTTTAAGACGGATTATAAGTATGTGGTGTGGAAAGATTATGTCGTGCTGTATAAGGTTGGTAAAGAGGTAGTAGAGATTTATCGGGTGGTAAATCGGTATCAGGATATTACGAGGATATTTGTGTAAATTTTTGGATATGGAAATGTAAGAACAAATTTCTATTTATTATAAAATGTAAAATAAACATGAGAGAAAGAGGGGAATATTCAAATGAATCCAGCTGTTGAAAGTGTATTGTGTAGTATAGTAGCATCGATTATTTGTGATATAGGAAAGTATGGATTAGGTCAATTGAAATATAAGAAAGTAAATTTTGAAAAAGAAGATGTAGAAAAATATGTTTTTGAAAAGATAGATAAAAAGTATGAGTTATTGTGCGATTCAGGTATACTTTTAGATTTCCTTAAAAGTCCATTGATTATTGATACTATAAATAATTATATTACTTATGTTATTACCGGAAAGTTAGAAGTAAAATTATCTAATAATGGTATAAATAAAAAAGGGAAAAGCAAATATTTGGAAGAATCAGAGATTGTTGATTTTTTGTCAGATAATCTCAAGAAAAGATATATAGATGCAAATGTACTTACGATACCTGAAAAACAGTTGATAGAATCTTTTTTTTCGGAAATGTTCTCATTAAGCAGTAATTATATTTTTGAGCAATTAGGTCAAGAAGAAGCTGCAATGATATATTTTGTCAATAACAAAATGAATTTATTAGGAAATGGGGTTATATCAAAGCTAGATGAAATTGAGTCTATTTTGAGACAAAGTATTCAATCTGAGGTGGTTTATACTGATGATAAGTATTTAGATGATAAAGAATACTATATTAAAATTTTGAAAGATAATCATAGAATGGCACATATATATTTATTGGATAAATTTGATATTAATGAATTCTATGTTCCACCCTTTCTTACGCAGAGGGAAGAAAAAATACATGGGTTAAATTTCAGATATATACGAAATAATCCAATGTATAGAATCAGTATGCAAGAAAAATTACATAATGAAGTTGATTTTGATGATTGGAAGTATATTTTTGAAAGAAGTAACATAGTATATGTTACAGGGGGAGCCGGTTACGGAAAATCTTTATTTATGAAGAAATTGATTGGGGAATATGAAAAGTTAAATATTGTTGATGCTGATGAATATATGGTTATTTATGGTGAATTGAAGAATTTCTTTATAAATAATACAAGTAATCCTATGTCAGTCGTTGATTTTTTACAGAATAGTATGAAAAGAGAGACGCTTATTGAAGATTCTAAGGTATCTAAAGAATTAATAAATTATTATTTAAAGAGAGGGAGATGCATTATATTACTTGATGCATTGGATGAAGTAGATAAAGAGAGAAGGCAAGAATTGCATAGTCATGTGATTCATTATTTTAAAAATCAAAATCCTAATAATAAAGTGTGTATTACATCGAGAGCAAGAGGTTTTTTACCAGAAAAGAATATTGAAGTGTTTGAAATAGAACCATTGGATAGGGTTCAAATACAAACATATGTTGATAATATTATTAAATTAGGTAAATTTGACAAAAGTGATAGAGAATCTTTTTTACAGCAAACACAGATATTGGTTGATAAAGGTTTTTTAAACAGTTTTTTAGTATTATCTCTTTTGATTAATATATATAAGGCAGAAAGAGAATTACCAGAAAATAAGTTGGAGTTATATCAAAAGTGTTTTGAGTATATTTCAAATAAGCGAGAGAAAGAAAAATCACAAGAAAAGTACGATTGGGCACTTATTTCAACATTAATGAAAGATAATACATTCATGGAATTAGCAAATCTTTGCTTGCCTAATAATAGTGATGTGAGTAAGGATATAATAAAAGAACGATTAACTCAGATTTATAAGACAAAATATGTTTCAGAAAATCAAACGGAGTTGGCAATTGACCAGTTTTTAATATTTTGTTCTGATCGAACTGAACTTTTTGTCCCAGCTTCTGGTGAGGATTGTTTTAAATTTTTTCATCGTTCATTTTTTGAATATTTTTATTCACAATATATTTTTACAAGAATGTCGAGTGTTGAAGAAATATATGATGCATGGAGAACATTTGATGTAGATTCGGAAATTTTTGAATTAACATTGGCTATGTTTAAGCAGAAAAATGAGAGCAAATACCAAGAAATTGTTGAGTTCCTTTTGAAAAAATTGGAAAAAGCATTTAGCAATAATATTGAAAGAATTAATGTAATGAATATGCTTGTTTTATGTATGCAGGTAATAGATGATGAATTATATAAAAAGCAATTTGTTAATTTTATTGTTGATAACGTAGAGTTCTGTAATAAAAATATTCAAGAAATTCATAATCAAGGATTTATTATTAACGTTATAAATTCTAATAATGATTATAAGGATATGGTTATTAATAGATATGGAGATATTGCAATATATGAGAGTGTGATTGCTTTCTTGAAGGTATATCCTGAGGCAGAACAATTTCTCAAACAAAATAGCAAACGTAGTGATTTTAACCAACAAGTTGAGGTATTTAAATTTAGATTTGAGCATTTTTATAACTTTAATTTTTATTCACAAATGTATTTTTCAAATATTGCTATAAATAAAGTTTTTGAGAATCTGTCAAGTACAGATATAGTCACATTAGGAAAGAAAACGGGAGCAACAACTAAAGAAATTAATAAAACACAGGCTAAATATAAAAAGTATTTGGCTTTAAAACCTGAAATAAAAGAAAATGTAGATAAATTGTTGTTGCAGAGATGATGGAAAATGTTTGGGTACAATTTGGGTACAGCAGCTTTGAAACCACATTAACAAGATACAAAATCGTATCAAAATGATACGGTTTTGAAACGCAATAACAATTAAGTAACATGAAAAATCAAACCCGAAAAAGAGTTTGAATAACGGACAGAAATGCCGAAAGCCTGTATTTATGCGGGTTTCCGGCATTTGTTTTATCGAATGGCTCTAGTTGTGGAGAGAGTAATGGAGTTATCAGTTTTGAAAAGGTAAATAAAAAGGAAGAAGGTACAAGCTATGTTGCCAACAAGAGAAGAAGCACTGAAGTTAATTCGTGATGGGTTATTATTTAATCCGGGACCTTGGGGAAAACATTGTTTAACAGCAGCACACTGTGCAGAAAAAATAGCAAGTGCATGTGGTGATATGGATGTTGAGAAAGCATATATATTAGGTTTACTACATGATATAGGAAGAAAATTTGGTGTAAGACATCTTGGACATGTTTATGATGGATACGTATATATGAAATCATTGGGATATGATGAAGTAGCAAAGATATGTTTAACCCATTCTTTTAATAATCATACGATAGATGAATACATCGGAAAATTTGATGTTACAGATGAAGAATTGACAATTATAAAAACTGAATTAGCAAAGACCATATATGATGAATATGACCGGTTAATTCAATTGTGCGATTGTTTGGCAGGAGCAGAAGGAGTTCTTGATATAGAAAATAGGATGAATGACGTAAAGAAAAGGTATGGCTTTTATCCGCAGGACAAGTGGAATTCCAATATGAATTTGAAACAATATTTTGAGGGGAAAATGAATAAAGACATTTACCTTATATGTGAAAAAGATACATTTGCACCAGGAGATTTATGATATTATAAATATATTTTTACTACAAGTTTTATGAACAGGTTGGAGGTGGTTAAGTGGATATTTTATTTAAAAATGATGATTTTGTATTTTCATACAGAGTTGGCGGTATATTGAAACATAATGGTAAAATCTTGTTACAGCGTCCGAAGAATGATGATTATGCCATTATTGGCGGACATGTTGCGGCTATGGAGACAAGTATGGAAACTCTTAAACGGGAATTTGAAGAAGAGATTCATGCTAAGATTGAGGTAGATAATCTGTTAGCAATAGGTGAAATCTATTTTCCATGGGGTAAAAGACCGTGTCATCAGATAAGCTTATATTATAATGTGCATCTGGTCGATGATAATATTCCATTAGATGGAGTGTTTCATGGATATGATGAGCTGGATAATGAGAGAATTGATTTGGATTTCTGCTGGGTTCCGCTAGAGGATTTAAAGAAAGGTACTAAGGTATATCCTTTGGAGTTGATACCATATATTCTTGAGCCGGGGAAAGAAATTGTACATTTTGTTTCAAAGCAGATTTAATTGGATTTATGTGGAGAAGGGAAAAGAGATATGCTAGAAGTCAAGTTTTATGATTCAGTGGATGATTCATTATTAAAATTTGCAGTAATCATCTCACAGAGCAATGGCAAGTGGGTGTTTTGCAAACATAAAGAAAGAGACACATACGAAGTGCCAGGAGGACACAGAGAAGCTGGAGAAAATATTGTTGAAACAGCAAAAAGAGAATTACAGGAAGAAACAGGAGCTGTCAAATTTGAGATAAAACCAATATGTGTATATTCAGTAACGGGTAAGACAAGAGTAAATAATACTGGTGAGGAAACATTTGGACTGCTTTGTTTTGCAGAGATAACGGAATTTGCGAAAGAATTACATAGCGAAATGGAGAAGGTTGTTCTTATGGATAAGTTGCCTGAGAATTGGACATACCCTTTGATACAGCCGAAATTGATAGAAAAGTATTTACAGATGAAAAATTTTGTTGATGATACATTATAAGAAGAGAGGAGATTGAGATTTGGTAAATATAGGAGAAATGATGAATAAAGCGATTATGGATGGCATGTTGCAAGCAATTATTATATTTATGCCATATATTATACCGCTTTTGACAACAGCTCTTGTTGTGTGGGTAATTAAGAAAATTATTGAAAAATTCACATATGATTTTTCAACCATATCAGGAGACTCTAGAAGAATAGCAAGGAAAAAAGCACGAAAGATGGGCAACGTAGTAGATATGATTTCTTCTTTCAAAGATATAACTGAAAGTATAAAAAAATAGAGGGACATAGAGATATCTATTTACAGATATGTGAATTTCAGAGGAATAAAAAATGAGAACTGATATCATAGAATATTTACAGAAAGAAGTATATCACAGGTGCAAGCAACCAACTAACAAATTTGGAATGGGGTGCTATTATCACATTGAAGCAGTGGTGAAAAATGCAGAGATACTGGCAGAAAAATATGGTGCTGACAAAGAAACTGTGATTATAGCAGCATGGTTACATGATATAGCTTCAATAACTGATTATGCAATGTATGAGGAACATCATAAATATGGAGCAGATATTGCTAAAGAGATTTTAAATGAACTGAATTATGATAAAGAAAAAACGGCGTTAGTACAAAAGTGTATTTTAAATCATAGAGGGAGTGTAAAGCTGGGGAGAACCAGCATTGAAGAATTGTGTGTTGCAGATGCCGATGCAATTTCACATTTCGATAGTGTGCCAAGTTTACTTTATTTAGCTTATGTTGAAAGAAAGATGGATATAGAGCAGGGGGCGCAATTTGTGAGGAAAAAGCTTGAACGGAGCTATAACAAGCTATCAGACGAAAGTAAAGAGATTTACAAGGTGAAATATGAGCAGGTGATGGCTGTATTTGGGTGATTGAAACTATTATGAAAAGTATTTATAGCAGTTTGGAGAAAACATGGATATTTCAATAAAGTGTGATAGCTTAAAGGCTATATATAGTGTAAAAAATGGCATGTTAAGATGTGTTGCACCATATGAATTTACAATATCTCTAATGCCAATGATAAAGGTTTGCATAGAAGAAGTGGGGAATAGGATCATAACTTTTACTTGCAAAGAAGAAATTGAAGCTAAAAAGTTATATTCGTTACTGCAAGAATTAGAAAGATTATTGCAGATATTTGATGGAGTTTTTCTTGATTTGGAGGCTATAGAAATACATGGAAGAGAAAGCACTAATTCATATAATGCCCTAGTAGAACACTTTAAAATACAAAGATTACATTACTTTTCGTCTGCAAACTTTATTTCAATATTCAGTGATAGACTCTTAAAATATGAAGATATTTTGTCATCTGAATTATTTGATAAATGGAGAATTTTATTGGATGAATTAGGAGTTGTTAATCAGATGTATTTATATGCGACAAGTTCTGCTGGATTCACGAATGATGTGAAGTGTGCATTTCTTGTAGAACTTTCTGAGTCGTTAATGGAGATAATTCAAAGTGAAGATATAAAATTGCAAAGATATCCTAATGAAAATGGAAAATTAAAACCATGTCTTAGGACAATTATCAATTGCTATGGAAAAACTCTTTTTAGAAATGAAATAGAGTTTGACCTGGAAAAAATTCTTTCTTGTCTGGTAAATACTCGTGTCAATATTATGCATATAAAAATTAATCAAAGAAAGCCTGCATTGGATGGTAGAGAATCAGTTTTATATGCTATTAAAATGAGTTATTTGTATCGGCTTGTGATTTTAGAAAAGTTGGAAATAAATGCTATTTTATATGAGGACAATTTAATAAAAAGAGTAGGTTATATCGATGGTTGGAATGGAATTCAAGAACAATTATTTAATAGATTAAAACAATTTTTATAAAAAGAAATGGAGAATTGCAAATGAAAATATTAGTAATAGGCGGAACAAGATATTTTGGTATACATATGGTTAATAAGCTTTTAGAACAAGGACATGCAGTAACAATAGCAACAAGAGGCAAAACACCAGATTCATATGGAGACAAAGTAGAGCGCATTACCATTCAAAGGACAAATGAAGAAAGTATGCGAGAGGCATTACAAGGAAAGCATTTTGATGTAGTTATTGATAAAATCGCGTATTGTTCTAATGATATAAGGTATGTTATGGACTATGTTGATTGCGACAAATACATATATATGTCTAGTACATCAGTTTATAATCCAAAACATATGAATACTGTGGAATCTGATTTTGATGGATATTCTAAGGATTTTGTGTGGTGTGACAGAAAAGAATTTCCATATGAGCAGATAAAAAGACAGGCTGAGTACGCATTATGGCAGAAATATCCGGGAAAAAACTGGATTGCTGTCAGATATCCATTTGCAATAGGTAAAGATGATTATACGAAAAGACTTTTATTCTATGTAGAACATGTCATTAAATCAGAGCCGATGTATATAGATAATATAGATTATCAAATGAGCTATATCCGTTCAGATGAAGCGGGAGAGTTTATTGCATATTTAGTAGATAAAGATGTTAAAGGTGCAATTAACGGAAGTGCTTCAGAAACTATCTCGCTTCGAGAAGTGATTAATTATATCGAAGAAAAGACAGGAAAATGTGCGGCTTTAAGTGAACAAGGGGAGGCTGCACCTTATAATGGAGAACCGGAATATAGTATAAATACAGACAAGGCTGAGAAGACAGGATATCGTTTTTCTAATTTAAAAGATTGGATATATGAATTACTTGATTATTATATTGAGCAGGTTGATAAAGCTGAATGTAAAGAAGAATAGTACGAAGGGGAATGTATATTGGCGAAAAAGAAGAGAAATAGAAAATCAATAAAAAATAATGGTTATAAATTAGAAGAATTAGGAATACAGAAAGATGACATTACCAAGGAAGAATTAATTGATATATATGCCGACGCATACTATAAGGCGTTAAAAAGGATAGAAAATGAATCTAAAAGCGAGAATGAGCCAGAGCATAAAGTTAAAAAATATAAGAAATATGAATGGGTGCAATATTTTCTAAATGTTCTATTTTTTCCATGGAAGATACATGAAAAGTTTAAGTTAAAGGATAATATTTATGATGATATGTTAACTCTTATAATAAGTTTGATAATGTATTTCATAGGAGGATTTTTACAACTAGTCAGTTTGGGTGGTGTAATTGGTATCATAAATAATATTGGGAAATTACAAGTGACAGTTCTTCTATGGATAGGTGTAATTGTTATATATTGTTTGTTTTTTGCAAGTGTAATAATAATATCAGCAAAACAATTTTCAAAGGAGAAAGATTCTAATAAGATATATGCAGTCAGCTCTATTATAATAGCATTGATAAGTTGTATAATAAGCACGGTGGCTTTTGTTATGCAATTTTTTATGTAGATTAAATACAATAACAACCAGAAACAGTGAGGCCTAAATGGATACAAGATATTATATGATTATTATCAAGGGTGAGATAAAGACAACCGAAGTAATGTCATGTGTGTACGATACCAATGTACATAAATGGAACGTGAAATTTAATAATGGGAAAAGCTATCTCTATGCATATATGAATGTTGAGAAATTAACTAAGCCGGATGTTTTAAATCCTAAGTTGTATCGTATTAGCAGAGAGGGACGGGAGTTTTTTGATATAGATGCAATATCTGTGTTCAGAGGCAGACAGGAGTCTTATTGGCATATTTGTTTTAAAGACGGCAGTGAACGGGATTACCATGAGAGCGATTTGCATATTGCGGAGTCGTGCCTGAATGATAAAAGGTCTGCCGATGTATTCCAATATATAAAGCAGATTGCTGAATTGAGTAATATTAGAAATGAAGAGACGGGTGAAAAATTATTAACTAAAAGATTTGATAAAATTACTTATGTTGGTAATGAGGTTGCATTAGCGAAATATTTGAATCCTTCTTTATTGAATACTGGTAAAAGAGGGGGAGAATATGTTCCGATATTTCCATTTGGCTGTAATAACAGTCAGTATAATGCTGTGAAAAATGCGATGGAGAATCAGATAAGTGTAATACAGGGACCGCCGGGAACAGGTAAAACACAGACAATATTAAATATTATCGCTAATATATTGATGCAGGACAAAACGGTACAGATTGTATCTAATAATAATTCTGCAACTGAAAATGTATATGACAAACTGTCATCGCCAAAGTATAATCTGGGATTTGTTGCTGCAACACTGGGAAGTTCTAAAAATAAGAAAACATTTGTTGAGCATCAGGATTCATCTTATCCTGATTTTTCAACTTGGAAAATGTCTGAAGAATTTGGCGAAATGCGCAAGAAAATATCAGAGCAATCCGCAAGGTTGAAAGAATTTTTTGATAAACAGGAAAAACTTGCTTATTTAAGGCAGGAATTATCTCAATTAGTTACAGAACAGCAATATTTTAACCAGTACATTGAAGAATCCGATGTTAATACAGATAATATAAAGTTCAAGAAAATGCTATCGTCAAAACAATGGATGATGTTATGGCAGGAGTGTCAGGCAATATCAGAGGAGAAAAAGGCAATAGGATTCTGGTTTAAAATAAAGACATTTTTCAAGTATGGCGTAACACACTGGAGTTTTTATAAGCAGGAATTTTCAAAGATAATTACAACATTTCAGGCTATGTATTATAAGGCAAAAGAAAAAGAATTATCTGAGCAGATTTCAGAGATTGAAGGATATTTAAACGGTGTTGATAAGCATTTGCTTGACGATTTATGTGACAATTCAATGGTTTTACTAAAAGACAAGCTGGCAAGAAGATATGAAGGGAACGATAGCCGGAGAGTATTTAGTGAGGATAATCTGTGGAAAGAATCCAATGATGTATTGAAGGAGTATCCGGTTATATTAAGTACCACATTTTCATCAAGAAACAGTCTGAATTCAGATGTGGTATATGATTATCTTATTATGGACGAGGCATCACAGGTAGATATTGCAACAGGGGCTTTAGCACTTTCGTGTGCGAGAAATGTGGTTATTGTGGGAGATACTAAGCAGCTTCCAAATGTTGTTACAGAAGATATGAAGGTCAGAGCAAAAGCCATATTTGATACATATAATCTGAAAGAAGGATATCAGTTTACAAAGAGCTTTTTGCAGTCAATTCTGGATATTATACCGGATGTAACACAGACATTATTGCGTGAGCATTATAGGTGCCATCCTAAAATAATTAATTTCTGTAATCAGAAATTTTATCGTGGTGAACTGATTATTATGACAAAGGATAATGGTGAAGATGATGTTTTGTCAGTTGTGAAAACAGTTGCCGGAAATCATGAACGAAATCATTACAGTCAGCGTCAGATAGATGTTATAAAAAATGAAATTATGCCTAAATATAACTTCAACCCAGAAGAAACGGGGATTATTGCTCCGTACAGGAATCAGGTTGAAGCATTGAACATGGAGATAACAGATATTGATGCAGCTACCGTACATAAGTTTCAGGGCAAGGAGAAAGACAATATTATAATATCCACTGTTGATGATGAAATATCAGATTTTGCAGATGATCCATATTTGATTAATGTTGCTGTTTCAAGGGCAAAAAAGAAACTGATGCTGGTTGTGACTGGAAATGAACAGTCAAAAGAACACAATATAACAGATTTAATAGATTACATTCAGTATAATAATTTTGAAGTTGTTGAGAGTAAGATTTATTCAATTTTTGATTATCTTTACAAGCAGTATACTGAGGAAAGAATAGCATATTTGCGGAAATATAAAAAGATATCAGAATATGACTCTGAGAATCTTATGTATTCATTGATACAGGAAATAGTTGCGGATAATAAGTATTCAAGTTTAGATGTTGTTTGTCATTTTCCATTAAATATGCTGATTAAAAATCCTCAATTATTAAATGACAGAGAGTGCCAGTATGCAATGAATCCAGCAACACATCTGGATTTTCTGATTTACAACAGAATCAGTAAAAAACCGGTTTTAGCGATTGAAGTTGATGGATATGAATTTCATAAAAAGGATACCGTGCAGGCTTCAAGAGATTTATTAAAGGACCGCATAATGGATTTGTATGAAATTCCATTATTAAGATTTAAGACTAATGGCAGCAGTGAAAGAGAAAAGATTATGGGAATGTTAGATAAGCTGGTTGGATAGGAAATATTTGGAAGAAGATCAAAAGTTATGATAATGATGATTTCGGCTAGGATAACATTTATGATTTTGCAGTATAGATAAAAATTATATTTTAGATAATAAGGAGGACCATTCTGATATCACTTCAAAGTGGCTCTCCTTTTATATTTCTGCAATAAACAGTATATAACAGTTGACAACACACGCTAACTGTTATATACTGTTTATCACAAAGGAGAAAAGAAAATATGCATATTATATTAAATCATTCTTCCATGGTTCCGATTTACGAACAGCTTATGGAGCAGATAAAGTCAGAGATTATCCAGTCTGTATTAAAAGAGGGAGAGGCGCTTCCATCTGTGAGGACGCTTGCAGGGGAGCTTCGCATCAGCGCACTGACCGTAAAGAAAGCCTATGACAAGTTAGAAGAGGAAGGCTTTGTTACGACTGTTCACGGAAAGGGAACATATGTGACCGCTTCGGATAAACAGCTTGCGTCGGAGGCGAGAAGATTTGCTGTGGAAGAGGACTTTGACAAAGCCATTGACCGGGCAGTGGCAATTGGCATGAATAAAGAAGAAATCTTAGAGGTTGTAAAGCTTATACTTGATGAGAAATAGAAAGGCGAATTATGATAACAATGCAGAATGTCCGAAAGAAATATAAGGACTTTGAACTGGAACTATCTTTGGAAATACCGGAGGGGAGAATTACAGGGTTTGTAGGAAAAAACGGGGCAGGAAAAAGTACAGCAATTAAACTGATACTTGGACTTGTAAAGCCGGACATGGGAAGCATTTGTGTGCTTGGAAACGAAGGCGGGGAGCTTCCGGTTGCGGTAAAGCAGAAAATCGGAGTATCTTTGACGGAGTCGGGCTTTAGTTCACAGTTTACGGTGGAAGATGTCTGGCATATCCTTGCTAAAATGTATCCTGATTTCCAGAAGGATTTTTTTGACCAAAAATGTGATGTGTTAAAGCTTCCTCGGAAGAAGAAATTAAAAGAATTTTCCACCGGTATGAAAGCAAAACTGAGGGTGTTGACGGCAATCAGCCATAAAGCTGATTTGTTGATTTTAGATGAGCCGACCGCAGGGCTTGATGTGGAGGCAAGGAATGAAATCCTTGATTTGCTACGGGAATATATAGCGCAGGACGAGAAGCGTACAATATTGATTACATCGCACATTTCCACAGATTTGGAGTCACTTTGTGACGACATTTATCTCATTCATGACGGAAAAATCATTTTGCATGAGGACACAGATGTTATTTTAGAGCAGTATGGTATTTTGAAAGTGAATGAGGAACAATACAGGACATTAGACAAGACAGCAGTCATAAAAGTACAGAAAGAAACTTATGGTTATGCCTGCTTTACTAATGACAGAAGATTTTATCAGGAAAATTATCCGCAGATTGCGGTGGAGCAGGGCGGAATTGATGAATTAATTCTTATGATGACGGGAGGGTACAGATAATGGCAGGTTTAATAGAAAAAGATATCCGGTTAATGAGGTGTAATAAACAGGCAGTAATTCTCCTTCTTATCATTGGAGTGGTGATAGGGTTACAGAACGAAGCAGTTATCCTGGGGTGGCTGCCGTTTGCAATCAGTATTCTTCTGATAAATACAGTTACCTATGACGAGCTTGATAAAGGATATGGATTTTTGATGACTTTGCCGATTGATGCAGAAACGTATGTGAGGGAAAAATATTTTTTCTGTCTTACAGGAGGAACGGTTTCATGGCTTGTGGCAGCGGGACTTTACATGATCCTAGAAATGAAACAGCAGATGCCGGTAGACATGGCTTCCCAGATTCCTGTGGTATTGGTGTTTCTGCCGGTTACGGCATTGTTGATTGCATTGCTGATTCCGCTGCAGCTAGTATCCGGAGTAGAAAAGAGCAGAGTAGTCATTTCGGGGGCATGTGGTGTAATGGGAGCGTCTGTCATTGCATTTGCGAAGCTGGTAAAGACAAATGTATTAAGTGCTTTTTCATTTTTAAACCAAATGAATGGCTGGATACTTGCAGGAATTGCAGTGGTAGTGATAGTACTTCTCATACTGCTCTCTTATGCAATTAGTGTCCGGATTATGGAAAAGAAAGAATTTTAGAAAAAATATTTAAGCGGGACATTCATAAATAAATGAGTGCCCCGCTTATTAACGCATATTAGAAATTATCCCCATTCCAACCCCAGTTAGAAACAGCCTGATATTTTACATAGACATGATCTGGTGCGATGCCAAGAACATCTTTAAAAATGTCACATATCTGGCCAGTCAGTTTAGAAAAGGCAGATGGGTTCTCACTGCCGTAAACGCTGACCTCGACCATAGCTATAGGCTCGGCATTGCTTCCTCTGAAGTAGAGCTTGTAGTCAGGTTCAAAGCCGACCATGAGCCAGCTTTCTGACTTGCCGGGAATTGTCTGGATAGCCTGACCTAAACGGGTTTTGATTTCAGTTTCCTGTGCTTCTGTAAGAGAAGTGCTTATCTTAGAATTAATAAATGGCATATGTTACCTCATTTCTGCGCCGCAGGCGCGTGTATTCATGTGATGATTATAGCACTTTACATATGTCAAAGAAATATATTAATTGTCAGTACCTTCTTTGATGCCGTGGCGTTCTGCATATCCAGTGAGAATAAGCGTGAGCGCGCCGTCGCCAGTTACATTGCAGGCTGTTCCGAAGCTGTCCTGAAGTGCAAATATTGTAAGCATAAGGGCAGTTCCAGTGTCGTTAAATCCGAGCACACCGGTAATAAGTCCGAGCGAAGCCATAACCGTTCCGCCAGGTACACCAGGCGCGCCGATTGCAAATATTCCGAGAAGCACGCAGAACAGAATCATAGTTCCAGCTGATGGAATAGTGCCATACAAAATCTTTGATACAGTCATGCAGAAAAATACCTCTGTCAGCACTGAGCCGCATAAATGTATATTTGCAAACAAAGGAATACCAAATGAAACCATGTCCTTTCTCAAAACCTTTGATTTGCCGGCACACTGGAGTGCAACTGCGAGTGTGGCAGCAGATGACATTGTTCCAATTGATGTCAGGTATGCAGGACCGTAATGTCTGATTACTTCAACCGGGTTCTTCTTAGAATACAATCCGGCGATTGTGTAAAGCAGAGCCATCCAAATGTAATGTCCGATTAATACAATAATTATAATTTTCAGGAACACTGGAACCTGCTTTGTTATTGAGCCTTCATATGAAAGCCCGCAGAAAGTAAGTCCGATGAAAAATGGCAGAATTGGTATCATGATTCTTGATACAATTGCAAGCACGATTTTCTGGAATTCTTCAAGAATATTTGAAATCAATTCTGCTTTTGTCCAAGCGGCAGCAAGTCCGACCATAATTGAGAACACAAGTGCGCTCATAACAGGCATTATCTGTGGAATTGATAATTCGAAAACCGCAGCCGGAAGCTCTTTCAATCCATCAGCAGTAGAGGATATTGACAAATGTGGTATCAAAATATATCCGGATGCTGTAGAGAAAAGTGCAGCACCAACTGATGATGTATATGCGATTGTAACTGCAATCAGAAGAAGCTTAGATGCATTTTTACCCATCTGAGTAATCGAAGGCGCAATAAAAGCAATGATTATCAGAGGTATGCAGAAATTAATTATCTGATTGAGAATATATTTCAGAGTTACAACGATATTCAAAATGGCGCGTGAAAATGAATTGCCATCAGTTGAACTTAACAGTAGTCCCACCATGACGCCGGCAATAACACTCACCAGCAATTTAAACGGCAGGCTGCGAAAAAAACTATTTTTCTTCATTTAATAAATCTCCTTCATTGGTGTAGTTAATAAAAATTATAATATAGGCCGGAGAAAATAACAATGGAAAGGTTTGGGGGATTAATATAGATGAGTTTTGTTAATTAGATTATGCAAGTATTTACCAGGTGATATATAAGGGGATTCTCTAAAAAACCAGTAAATACCTGAAGTTAGAGGCTTATTTGTCTCGTGGTAATAAATAAATTAATTGGCTGGTATTTTTGGGGAAAATGGACTAAAATAGGCAATGAGAGATTTAAGCATGATTGAAAAGGCTTAAATTCGTTGGATTAACATTAACATGAGATGTATTGAAATGCATCTAACATATTAGACATGTTGCGTATGCTTATTGATTAACATTAACATGAGATGTATTGAAATACAATCTTTTCCACGTCCATTTTGATCTCTATGACGATTAACATTAACATGAGATGTATTGAAATATGTCGAAAGAATATATTGTATTGTCACATGTGTTCGATTAACATTAACATGAGATGTATTGAAATGCTGAAATAATTGAATAAAAAAAAAAGCCCATGCCCGATTAACATTAACATGAGATGTATTGAAATATAGGTGAAAAATTAACGCTTTCCAACTTCCATAAAGATTAACATTAACATGAGATGTATTGAAATGACAACTACAAGTGATGAACAGCTTGCAATGGCATTTGATTAACATTAACATGAGATGTATTGAAATTCATATAATCAGACAAGAAATGTTATGCTGAATTAGATTAACATTAACATGAGATGTATTGAAATGATAGAATGGGCTATTGATAAATTGGGTGTATCTCGATTAACATTAACATGAGATGTATTGAAATGCTTTTGTTGTTTGTATAGGCTGTTGTTCTGGCTGATTAACATTAACATGAGATATATTGAAATGTATCAGTTTAAGCCTAACAATGAATATGAAAATGAGATTAACATTAACATGAGATGTATTGAAATCTGCTCCCGACATTGCAGGATTGCCAGCTACTTGATGATTAACATTAACATGAGATGTATTGAAATGATTATATTTATGTGTCTAATGATAGTAATAACGACCGATTAACATTAACATGAGATGTATTGAAATTTGTATTTTGTCCGTATAGGATAGCGTTTTGAATACGATTAACATTAACATGAGATGTATTGAAATTTTTTTATTTATGAGGTGTTTATGAAGTCATATTGATTAACATTAACATGAGATGTATTGAAATGTAGAAGAGGACGGAACGGCTTCACCGCTAATTCAGATTAACATTAACATGAGATGTATTGAAATTAAATAACCCCAGTTGTTTTACTTGTATAACTGTGTGGATTAACATTAACATGAGATGTATTGAAATGACATAAAAGCTCCTTTCTACATAAGTTAGTTAAAGATTAACATTAACATGAGATGTATTGAAATTGGCTATGGACAACAGACTGGGTAGAGAATTTGAAGATTAACATTAACATGAGATGTATTGAAATCCGTTATTGCCTTTTCTTACTGTTGTTTCATCACGATTAACATTAACATGAGATGTATTGAAATGTGTGTCTTTTGTGATATAGTCCATTTCCCACTTTTGATTAACATTAACATGAGATGTATTGAAATTGGGATATTTCTCACTCACTAGCACATAAGGATAAGGATTAACATTAACATGAGATGTATTGAAATAAAAGAGTACCGCCGCCACAGTGAATAATTCCATATTGATTAACATTAACATGAGATGTATTGAAATTTTTGTTTTAAAAATTGATTTGATGATAAGCCGTTAAGATTAACATTAACATGAGATGTATTGAAATCAGCAATGGGGGAAAAGAAAGTAAGAGGAAAGAAAGGATTAACATTAACATGAGATGTATTGAAATTTCCCACTGGATTCCAAGAGATTGATGAAGATTTGATTAACATTAACATGAGATGTATTGAAATTCTGTATAAGCTGGCTCTGATACACCTAAGATAAGATTAACATTAACATGAGATGTATTGAAATTCGAAGGACTGAATCTGAAGAAGCTGACAGTGACTGATTAACATTAACATGAGATGTATTGAAATGCGAACAAAGCAGCAGGCACGGCGAACACAGCAGCGATTAACATTAACATGAGATGTATTGAAATAAGGCACTGTAAAGAGCCAATACGCTAAATCACTTGATTAACATTAACATGAGATGTATTGAAATGAATCAGTACGAGTCGCTAAGCCAACACCGGAAATGATTAACATTAACATGAGATGTATTGAAATGGCGGCCATGGAAGCTAAGTATTATCCTAAAGATGGATTAACATTAACATGAGATGTATTGAAATAATACCTTAAGCACGAAGTAATGACAGATAACAAGATTAACATTAACATGAGATGTATTGAAATAGTCGTTGTTCATCTGCTGCCGTATCGGATTTTGGATTAACATTAACATGAGATGTATTGAAATAGCATTGCAATCACCGATATTGATTTTACTATTAGATTAACATTAACATGAGATGTATTGAAATACTGATGAGTTGATTAATGGCTTTGAATATGCAAAGATTAACATTAACATGAGATGTATTGAAATCGCTATGAATTACAAGTATAAAAGAAGTCGGCAGCTGATTAACATTAACATGAGATGTATTGAAATCGCAAGGATGGCAACCTTGCGTCTGATGAGGGCATAGATTAACATTAACATGAGATGTATTGAAATCCACGTTTATAATATGTATTAATAAACTCGTCAAATGATTAACATTAACATGAGATGTATTGAAATATCTCAAACGCCTTAAAGCTGTCTGCCGTTCCTAGGATTAACATTAACATGAGATGTATTGAAATTATATTAAGACAGTACACCTCAAGCGGTACATAACGATTAACATTAACATGAGATGTATTGAAATGCGGAAAGATATGTTACTGTTCCGTCTAATAACTTGATTAACATTAACATGAGATGTATTGAAATGTTTCTGTTCCAGTCTTTGTAAATTCTGTATTTTGATTAACATTAACATGAGATGTATTGAAATCCTCTTTTTACATGCCTGTCAAAGTTCTTTTCCCAGATTAACATTAACATGAGATGTATTGAAATCATATTCAGATATGATATCCGGTACTTCGATATTAGATTAACATTAACATGAGATGTATTGAAATATGTACTTTCTGTCTAGTCCTTTAGGTAAATTATTGATTAACATTAACATGAGATGTATTGAAATTGAGGTTGCTGGAAAGAATAATTTGGCAGATGTAAGATTAACATTAACATGAGATGTATTGAAATAGCTTTATGAAACTTTCGTTTACTCTTGCTGTTGCGATTAACATTAACATGAGATGTATTGAAATCCGTACATAAGAGCGTTAAAAAGACCTGTAAACATGGATTAACATTAACATGAGATGTATTGAAATCTTCGTGGCGTGGAATCAGTAAGCTGTAGTGGGGAAGATTAACATTAACATGAGATGTATTGAAATGTATTTATAATAATAATTGTCCGAGAGAGTTCGGGATTAACATTAACATGAGATGTATTGAAATTATTATCTTAAAGACATAGAGCCAAGTCTTCTCCGATTAACATTAACATGAGATGTATTGAAATTGCAAAAGAAAATTCTATTGTCGTTGATGTAATGCGATTAACATTAACATGAGATGTATTGAAATAATTCTTCTTTGCTAAACTGTCGCCCTTGAATATGATTAACATTAACATGAGATGTATTGAAATGGAAAAAGCTAAAGAAAATCATATGAAAGCTGTGCTGATTAACATTAACATGAGATGTATTGAAATATATTAATCAAGGGGCAGGCATGTAAAATTGTCTGGATTAACATTAACATGAGATGTATTGAAATGTTTCTGTTCCAGTCTTTGTAAATTCTGTATTTTGATTAACATTAACATGAGATGTATTGAAATCCTCTTTTTACATGCCTGTCAAAGTTCTTTTCCCAGATTAACATTAACATGAGATGTATTGAAATCATATTCAGATATGATATCCGGTACTTCGATATTAGATTAACATTAACATGAGATGTATTGAAATATGTACTTTCTGTCTAGTCCTTTAGGTAAATTATTGATTAACATTAACATGAGATGTATTGAAATTGAGGTTGCTGGAAAGAATAATTTGGCAGATGTAAGATTAACATTAACATGAGATGTATTGAAATAATCAACAATGCTATATACAAACCTAAAGAAAATGATTAACATTAACATGAGATGTATTGAAATAGCAGTATTCCCAACAGTATACATTCACTTGCTACCGATTAACATTAACATGAGATGTATTGAAATAGGGCAAAAAGTGGGCGTAGGTACAAGCCCGCTTTGATTAACATTAACATGAGATGTATTGAAATGAATTGTGGAAAACACAGATGACTGCACGAATTAGATTAACATTAACATGAGATGTATTGAAATCCGATTATTCCAAGGCACCTATAGCTGATATTGTGATTAACATTAACATGAGATGTATTGAAATCGCCTAACTACTGGATTATCCTTTAACTCGTAATGATTAACATTAACATGAGATGTATTGAAATATAACAGGCAAGGTTAAAACTTGTCTGTTATTTGATTAACATTAACATGAGATGTATTGAAATGGTTATAATATTAATACAGATTCTCTTTTTGGTATTGATTAACATTAACATGAGATGTATTGAAATTTGGAATTGTAGGATAATTATCTATTAATAAACCAAGATTAACATTAACATGAGATGTATTGAAATGAAACGATTGTATCCGTCTACTGTGCTAGCAATGGGATTAACATTAACATGAGATGTATTGAAATGAATAATCAGCAGGCGGCTGGTGTTGATTATGACAGATTAACATTAACATGAGATGTATTGAAATAGAAGCTTAATAGTTCCACGCTTAATCTCATTATGATTAACATTAACATGAGATGTATTGAAATTAGAGCGTTTGCCGTACTGATATACGCGCTTTGGATTAACATTAACATGAGATGTATTGAAATTGATATATATAATATTCTTCAAAATATGTTTTATGATTAACATTAACATGAGATGTATTGAAATATTGTCATTTTCTGCCTCCAGATTAATGTCATAGGGATTAACATTAACATGAGATGTATTGAAATTACAAGGACGGCAACCTTGTATCTGATGAGTGGAAGATTAACATTAACATGAGATGTATTGAAATTTATATAAAACTAATGGCTAAACAGATAAAGGAGATGATTAACATTAACATGAGATGTATTGAAATAGCTATATATGATTTTTTTGCAACAGACAAATATAGATTAACATTAACATGAGATGTATTGAAATTGTTACGGATAAATCTGAATATTTGTTCTAATATCGATTAACATTAACATGAGATGTATTGAAATAGGAACACAGACATAATTATCCGATAGCTACACCAGATTAACATTAACATGAGATGTATTGAAATAAAATTAGAAGCAAAACATATGTAGGAGTAGCTAAGATTAACATTAACATGAGATGTATTGAAATCTGTTTAAATTACCAACATAAATTGTAGAAGCATTGATTAACATTAACATGAGATGTATTGAAATATCTTGCAAAGATAAGCATTAAGTCTGTTGATATAGATTAACATTAACATGAGATGTATTAAAATTTTATTGAAGAAGAAGTTTCAATGCTGTGGGGAATCTGATTAACATTAACATGAGATGTATTGAAATGATGACAAGAAAATTGAAATCTTAGAAGATATAGAGATTAACATTAACATGAGATGTATTGAAATTGATGATTGCATTTCTGTAAAAAATGGAGTTGTATGATTAACATTAACATGAGATGTATTGAAATAACAGAATATAATAATATCTGGACAATGCTGTATAGGATTAACATTAACATGAGATGTATTGAAATCAATATGAGCCTACACCAAAAGTATATTGGAGTTTAGATTAACATTAACATGAGATGTATTGAAATACGAAGACGAGGCACATAGTGAAGCTGCACATATCGATTAACATTAACATGAGATGTATTGAAATGGAAGTAATTAATTTAAAGACAGATTGTATTGGTAAGATTAACATTAACATGAGATGTATTGAAATGTGTATCACGATAACAAGTTTGACCTTGGGGAGTTTGATTAACATTAACATGAGATGTATTGAAATGAAATTTAATGATATTACAACTAATAGTGCTGTTAGATTAACATTAACATGAGATGTATTGAAATCAGAAAGTAAATATGACCATGTAAACGTGTTTGTTAAGATTAACATTAACATGAGATGTATTGAAATTTTAAAATTGCAGTTCGCGGAAATCTACCAAAATAGATTAACATTAACATGAGATGTATTGAAATCAATACACATGTTCTCTTCCCTCTACAGTTTCCCCGGGATTAACATTAACATGAGATGTATTGAAATTGCGGTATTTCCCCCTTGTATGTATTTACCATAGAAGATTAACATTAACATGAGATGTATTGAAATGGAGCTGCAAAGGCTTCTAAGTAGTTATCACATTGATTAACATTAACATGAGATGTATTGAAATGCGTTGAAAAGATTTACAGCGATGACGGAGTGGAGGATTAACATTAACATGAGATGTATTGAAATTTCCATGTCTGCTTATAGACTGCATCCACAACACGATTAACATTAACATGAGATGTATTGAAATCAGAAAACTATGATACCACAACCACGAATGGAAGAGATTAACATTAACATGAGATGTATTGAAATTCCGTTCAGGCGGTCGGCAAGGTTCGACGCCCTGCGGATTAACATTAACATGAGATGTATTGAAATATCTTTCTTTGTCTCAGAATGATTTTTTTGCAATTGGATTAACATTAACATGAGATGTATTGAAATAAGACTACTGTTGTCTTTCCAGCAAGCAGCGAGCTGGATTAACATTAACATGAGATGTATTGAAATATGAATCTGTATATAAGATAAAGTAGAGCGACAATGATTAACATTAACATGGGATGTATTGAAATCATTTTCCTGTCTGCTTTGTATGCTCGTTAATCTTAGATTAACATTAACATGAGATGTATTGAAATGCCCAATCTACCGGGCAATTATCAGGTCCCCAGAGATTAACATTAACATGAGATGTATTGAAATATTACATTTTCTATGTGAACTTTTATTTATACATCTTAAGATTATTAATATTTAAAGAAAAAACCAGAAAGTTTGTTAAGCTGTATAATATTTGGTTTGTATACATCATTAATATATGATAAACAAATTTTAAATTGGTAAAAGTTTTTATGATTAAAATACAAGTTATATATATTTAAT
>ERZ1034691.759-NODE-759-length-23219-cov-15.899240_pt1 | contig 23219 bp, 25 predicted proteins | sample MGYA00520638_ERZ1034691 | MGnify/ENA primary metagenome ERZ1034691 (study PRJEB33766, sample SAMN09781763) | gut metagenome | biome: gut microbiome | host: Homo sapiens | place: Madagascar | study: EMG produced TPA metagenomics assembly of the PRJNA485056 data...
TGCTTTTTTTTATAATACAATGGTATAAACGCGGAGCCGCTTACGAGCCGCTTACCTAGGCTTCACCAAGGGATGTGAAGCCTAGGTGAACCCTTGAAAAATGGAAAGCCTTTGTATCTATCTGTGTTTTAATATGTTAGTGTGAAATGGTGAAGGGTGAAACTTAAAATGGTGATTTCTATTTGAATTTTTCATTGTTATCCTCTTGTCGCCTGGCCACAGGCTTGTGAAAATCGGCAGCTTAGGGAGATTTCTTTGTCTGCCTAGGGCATAAAATTGCCCTAGCAGAGGGCAAAAAGTTGCTCTGCCGAGATAAAAAGCTAAAGCTGGTCGAGTTGATATTAGGTAGCCAGATTTATGGTTGCTATATATAATTTAGACTCGAAACTTTCTGCTATTAGTAAATAATGTCGTATCTTTGCAAGGTCTAAATTTATTATTAAATGAGAAAAGTATCATTATATATTATATTCGCTTTTGTGATGGCTTCGGTGTTTGTATCTTGTCACCAAAGTCATAAGAAGGTGTTGAATCATGCTTATAGGTTAGCAGAATTTACCACAGATAGTTCTTTGGCTATATTGAATCGTATCGATAAAAGCAAACTGTCGGAAGAGGATATGGCAAAATATGCTCTTGTATATTATATGGCACAAGATAAGTCGGGATTGGATGTGGATAACGATTCCTTGATTCGAATTGCATATAATTGGTATGAAAAACATCAAGAAGATTCTCTATATGCTTTATGTTTAAATTACATGGGAAAATATTGTTTACTTGTTGATAGTTTAGAACAAGCGAAGGCTTGTTTGGAAAAATCGTATTATATTTCTGATAGTCTTCATAATCAGGAAGTAAAATGTCTAGCTTTGAGTAAACTGATAGAAGTCGAGGAGCGTTTGGCTCCTTATAAGGCTTTGAATTATGCAAAGACTTTGGTAAAGATGTATGATGAAATACCCGATGTTACAATACATAATGAAGTCGCAGTGCATGTGCAACTTTGTGAGAACTTCTGGTATGTAGATAGTTTGCAACGAGCATTGGAAGAGGGAAAAATTGCTCAAAAAATAGCAAGACGTTCTGGAAATAGTGTTTTGATGTCTGCTGTTGCTCAGGATTTATCAAACATATTTGAGGATTTAGGCGAAAAAGATAGTTGCTTGTTTTATGCTCGTCAAGCTTATGACTTACAACATGGCAAAATATTTTCTTGTCAGCTTGCATTGGCTTCTGCTTATATGGCTGTTGATTCTCTAAAACAAGCTTGGGAAATTTTGAAATCTAGCTCTCCTATAACGGCAGAAGATCGTTATTCTGTATTCTATTTCCAAAGTCAAGCTGCTATGAAATCATTAGATTATGAAACTGCAAAAGTTTGTAATGATTCAGCATACCAATGTTTGGAAGAAATGTATCAGACGGCATTGCGAGACAAGACTTCTTATTATACTTCGCTCTTGAGAAAAGAAAGTGAAAAGGCTAAAATACAAGGTGAAGCGAAGATGCAGCGATGTGTATTTGCTTTAACTATATTTTTAGGTTTTCTAATAATCTCATTTGTCTTATATGTTTACAAGTCATATAGGAAACAATCGCTTGTTCGTTTAGAGCATGAGCGAGAAATATATTGTCAAAAACAACAAATGTTGAAGAAATTGCATCAAAAAGAACTTTCGCATAAAGAGGTACAGTTATCAATAATGCGAAATTATCTACAGAAACAAATAGATGTAGTAGAAAGATTGGGTTCTTATGCTTCGAATGCGAATAAACGCATTATATTATCGGAAGATGATTGGAAAGAAATAGAAGTATTCTTGGATAGTGTAGAAGATTTATTCGTGACAAGACTTAAACAGCAACATCCAAATCTCTCAAAGAGCGATTTACGTCTAATGATGCTTTTGCGTTTAAAATTGTCTCAAAAAGCATTGGCTTCGGTTTATTGTATAAGTGAAAAGGCAATCAAACAGAAATTGTTCTTGTATAAAGATAAAGTTGGTATCAAAAATGAACGTTTCTCGCTGCGTAACTATATAGAAAACTTTTAAACGTAGGTGATGAAAAGTTAGTTTTAGACCTTTTGAATGTGGGGAGATAATTGAAAACTATTGATTTTTAAGAATATACATACTTTTCGAGGTGAATAAATAATAGACCCGTTTTGATGACATCGTATAGAAAAAGATTGTAATTTTGCACCCAAGAATTTATAACATCTAAATTGTATGAGTTATGAAAAAAGTAAAATTGGTAATTTCGTTTCTGCTATTTTTGCTTTTTACTTCTAGCCAAGTAAAAGCAAATTGTTTTCCTGCAGCAAAGAGTATTCCTATGCATAGAAAGGGGAGTCATATTTATGCGCGCTCTTTAGCACAATGTGTTACGGCAGAGCAGGAAGCATCGACACTGATGATAAAGATTAGCCGTTTCGTGGGGCAAGTTCAAATAAATATCTATGATGCTAATGGTAATGTTGTGTTAATGTCTGCTGATGTAATTGATGGTGAGAAAATAATCTCACAAGATGTTGGTGATTTACCTGTTGGTACTTATACTATTGTTGTGACTATCGGCAATTCTGTATTTGTTGGTACAATGAGTGTGTGATATTTCAAAAAACAAAGACCAAACTTTTTTAAAAGGAGCAGATGCCGAAAAGCTAAATAGAGTAGGTGTTCTTTTAAACGTTATGAATATGAAGCAATTATTTATAAGTTTAATTTTGATAATATGTTTTGTTGCATGTACGAATGAAGAAGAAGGCTTTTCCCAGGCTTCTTCTAGTAAGATGTCTGCGCTAGAAAGCGATGAATGTGTACAAGAAAATGCAAATCAATTGAATTCTTCTTTACTTGAAAGATTCAAGGTTTTAACGAGAGGAGAAACTGATGGTAATGAAGAATACCCGGAGTTTTTCGGTGGTTCTATTATAAACGAGGATGGAACACTAACAATACTTCTTACAGGTGATTCTTTGACATCGGTAAATGCTATAAGAAAAATTAGTAATAGCCCTCTTTTACGTTTTAAAAAATGTCAGTTTTCATATCAGAAGCTAACTCACATAATGCATTTTTTGAATGATAATATTCATCGTATTCCAACCTTATTGAAGGGAGAAGTTGCAGGGTTCGGGATTAATGAACAAGAAAATAAAATTGATATATGCCTTGTGCATAAAAACAATTTTGTGGTTTCGTTGTTTAGTACTTTCTTTAAACACCCTGCAATTAAGTTCATAGAAACAGGGAAAATTGAAGAGGCAGCTTCTAGTAAAGTATATGTCTGTCCTGGTTATAAGTTAGGATTAGACATTACTAATCCAGGCATATATGGCAGCTTTGGATTTAGTGCGAGGGAACTTGATGGAAATAGACGAGTTGGTATGGTTACGGCTGGGCATGTTGTAAGTGTCACAAATCGAATTGCGTATTATAATGACGATATATTTGGATATAGTGATAAAGTAATACAAAAAGGAACTGTAGATGCCGCTTTTATACCTAGACTAGAAACAGATTTGATACCTTCAAATGCCATAAATGGTGATTATAATGCGGTTTTATCTAAGCTTGTTAGTTCGCCTGGCGTAGGAACATTTGTTAATAAGTGGGGAGCAAATACTGGGCATTCTGGTGGTAAAATCCTAAGTACGAATTTTACAAAAGTGGATGACAACGGAAACGCAGTCCTTACAGATTTGACTTCGGCTTCATTAACGTGTGACCATGGTGATAGTGGTGGAATCGTATATACTTATATATCAAGTAAGAAAACTCGATTAACTGTTGGTATAATTCATGGTTTTACAGCAACAGATAAAAGTATAGCAGTATTCTCTAAGGCTGGCAATATTTTGAGAGAGTTAAATATAGAAAGGTATTAGAATGAGAAAATACTTAATGTTTATCCCTTTGTTTTTTTTCTGCTGCTGTTTTTCAGTGGCAGAAAAAAATAAGGATATGAGAGGAAATGAAAATCTTACGACAGATGTAAAGAGAGATACCACTATACATTTGAAGTTGGCGACGGGCAAAAAATATATAACTTCAAAAGACAGTGTCGTGTATTACTATATTGTAAATAATACCAATAAAGGTCATGCAACGGGGACAGAATACCATATAGAAAGAAAGGAAGGGGAACTGTGGGTTCCTATAAAGAGGAAAGGAAATGTTTGGGAGGCAATTTCTTATGGAATTAATGCCAATGACTCTTTGGAGTTTAGTTTTCGTTTGAAATCTTTTAAGCATGTTTTTCATACTGGTACTTATAGACTTATAAAGTCCGTAGAAGAAAATAGAAAAGAGAAAAACTTGGTGCTGAAATTTGAATTCTGTCCACAATGACTTTTCCTTCTCATAAGAATGTGTATGAGATAGAAAGCAAATGTGGAATATACACCATGTTTTGTGGAGGAAAAGGATTTGCCTCAAAATGAAACTATCATTGGTAGCTTGGCTGGCTTGGATGACCATCTTTCTTTTGATGCCCTTGGTGCAGAAGAGTATTTTTTAAGCCAATCTTTAGATGATAATGTTCCTTAAGGCTAACTATGTCTTGAATATCTACTGATAAATGTCTAAGAGGGTGTGTCATATTTTTGAATGTGATACACCCTCTCTTGAATTATTTAGTAAGATATATCCGAAAACCAATATGTGCGCTAGTAGTTCCCCCTCACTAGTCTTGCTGCTTGTTTCTTGCCGTCATCGAAGGTAAACTGCTGGCAGATGACGTGTACGTTCTGTGGGTCAACGATGCGTGGTGCCATCAGTTTGAGGGCATTCGTCTTCTCGCTGTCGAAGGAGAAGATCTTGAGGATTTGGGCGCATTGTTGGCAAGAGTAATAGCATCCTAGACTTGCCACCTCTATCAAGTTTTTCTTGTCCTTGTCGAAACTAGCCTCTTTTACCTTCTTGCAAAGGATGGAGAAGGCAGCGTCGCTCAAGCAATAAGCACCATCTGGGTAAGGCATGGGAGCATAGCCGGGAGTGATGCCAGGATGAGGATGGTTTGCATTGGCTTCTGACGGCGAAGGATTGTAAATCTGCTCCTCGTATCTTATCACTTTGCCTGTCGTGTCGAATGTCACGTAGGTTCTGACTTGGTCACCTCCCACTAAACTACCTTTCCATCCTTCATACATCCACTTGTCGCCCAGTTCATTGAAACTGGTCGTCTTAGGCTTGCCCAAGATAGCGGTAACTTGCTGCTTGGTCATTCCACGTTCTATAGGTTGCTTGCTTTTCGCTGACGCTGATAGGCTGCAAGTTAGCAGGAAAAGGCAAGTGAAAACGAATGTCATCCATCTGTTTTTGCTCATCATTACTGTTGTTTTAAAGGTTGAACTATGTATTTGCGCTGCAAAGATAGAAAAATATCTCCAAAGTCCTATAGGCAATTCCCTATAAAGAAGTAGGCATTTTGCTATTTTTCGATGATTTTTGGGGTAATATGTTTTCGCAGAATAAAAAAGCGACTTGCGCTCGAAAGCGTAAGTCGCTGAGTATTAGCGTGGACCAGCTAGGGCTTGAACCTAGGACCTCCAGATTATGAGTCTGTTGCTCTAACCAACTGAGCTACAAGTCCAGGAATTTTTATTAAATTCGGATGCAAAGATACTAGTTTTTGGTTAAATAACCAAATATTTTCGCCATTTTTCATATAAATTAATAGGTGTGACGATGGATAAGTCAGAAAATTGCCGTATCTTTGCACCCAACATCCACATGCGTGGGCGTTCTTATTAAATAAAAGGAAAGATTTCTTTCAAGAAATGGATATAGACAAAAACAAAAGATTCGGCTTGACCGATGAACAAGTAAAGCAGAGTAGGGAACAGCATGGACGCAATGTCCTCACCCCTCCTCATCGTACCTCTTTATGGAAACTGTATTTGGATAAGTATCGAGACCCGATTATCCAAATACTTCTCGTAGCGGCTTTCGTATCACTCATCCTCGCTTTTATCGAACATAATTTTATGGAAACCATCGGCATCTTTGTCGCTGTGTTCCTGGCCACTACCGTGGGATTTTATTTCGAGCGTGATGCCGCCAAGAAGTTTAATGTGCTGACGGCATTGAGCGAGGAGCAACCTGTGAAGGTGCGTCGAGGCGGTAAGGTGATGCAGATTCCTCGCCATGACATCGTGGTGGGCGACGTGGTGCTCATCGAGGTGGGCGATGAGGTGCCTGCTGATGGTGAGTTGCTCGTTAGTACCGACTTGCAAATCAATGAATCCACACTCACGGGCGAACCTATCACAGAGAAAAATACGGAAGGCGGTGGCGATGGAGCTTATCCTCGCAACGTCATCCTTCGCTCCACGATGGTGATGAACGGACGTGGCGAATTTGTGGTGACTGCCGTTGGCGATGCAACAGAGATAGGTAAGGTGGCGCAGAAATCCACCGAGCAGACTTCTGTGAAGACACCGCTCTATGTGCAACTTGACAAGTTGGCTTCCATGATTTCCAAGGTGGGTAGCGTGGTGTCGGTGGCAGCCTTCGTCATCTTCCTCGTACATGATATTCTTACCAATCCTGCTTGGGGTGGCAAGGACTACTTCTATATGGCAGAGATCGTGCTCGACTACTTCATGATGGCAGTCACGCTCATCGTGATGGCGGTGCCAGAGGGATTGCCAATGGCGATAACCCTCTCGCTGGCTCTCAATATGCGCCGTATGTTGAAATCCAACAACCTCGTGCGCAAGCTCCATGCTTGTGAGACGATGGGAGCAGTAACCGTGATTTGTACGGATAAGACTGGTACACTGACGCAAAACCAAATGCAGGTGGATGAGCTCTTGCCAAAGGATGACAACCAACACTTGCTCGATGTCGCTATTGCCATCAACTCTACTGCCGAACTGGACGAGGATAAGGCTATCGGCAATCCTACCGAGTCGGCGCTCTTGCTTTGGTTGAAATCGCAAGATAAAGATTATCGGGAGTTGAGACACCAGGCAAAGGTGCTGAAGCAACAACCATTCTCTACCGAGAAGAAATACATGGCAACTATTGCCGAGGTGGATGGTGAGAAATACCTCCTCGTGAAGGGTGCGCCAGAAATAGTACTCGATCTCTGTGAGATGGAGGAAAGATACCGCAACCAGGCTCTTCGTGAGTTGGATGAATGGCAGCACAAGGCGATGCGAACTCTCGCTTTTGCTTATAAGAAAATGGAAGAGAATCCAGTTTCAGATAAGAAGTCATCGGATGCAAAGGGTACTGATGTCAAATCTGTCCCAACGATCGGTCAGCTTCTTTCTGCCAAGGATTTCACCCTCCAGGCTCTCGTAGCCATTACCGACCCTATCCGCAAGGATGTGCCTGCCGCCGTGAAGGAATGCCGCCATGCCGGTATCGAGGTGAAAGTGGTGACGGGTGATACTGCCGCCACTGCCATGGAAATCGGTAAGCAGATAGGGGTATTCGAGGATGAGGCTGAGAATATCGGAGCGGATGGCGATATGACTTCGCTCGACCAGCAGATGATTACAGGTGAACAATGGGAGGCACTCTCCGATGAGGAGGCATACAAGCGTGCCAAGGATATCAGGGTGATGAGCCGTGCTCGTCCTACCGACAAGCAGCGTCTTGTGGCTATGCTTCAGAAGCATGGTGAGGTGGTAGCCGTAACTGGCGATGGCACCAATGATGCGCCTGCCCTCCATTATGCCCATGTCGGTTTGTCGTTGGGTTCGGGTACTTCCGTGGCAAAGGAGGCTTCGGATATGACCTTGCTCGACGACTCCTTCAAGAGCATTGCCAATGCCGTGATGTGGGGACGCTCGCTCTATCGCAACTTGCAGCGATTCCTCTTCTTCCAGTTGGTGGTCAATGTGACAGCCCTGCTTCTTGTATTGGGTGGTTCTATCATCGGCACCGAGATGCCACTTACGGTGACACAGATACTTTGGGTCAACCTCATCATGGATACTTTTGCCGCCCTCGCCCTCGCCTCATTGCCTCCATCGCATGAGGTGATGAACGATAAGCCACGCAAGGCTACCGACTTCATCATCAACAAGGGTATGGCTTTCGGCATTCTCTTCTGTGGCATCGCCTTCTTCATCGTGATGTTTGCCATGCTCATTTACTGTGAGCGAAGAGGCAAGGGAGGTGTGGATGTGCATGAGTTGACCGTCTTCTTCACTACTTTCGTGATGATACAGTTCTGGAATCTCTTCAATGCCAAGTCGTTGGGTAGCAATCGCACAGCCTTCCGCCACTTCTTGAAAGACAAAGGTATGATATTGGTGCTTGCCTTGGTGCTCGTCGGACAGTGGCTCATCGTCACCTTCGGAGGCGAGATGTTCCGTACCGTTCCATTATCGCTTACGGAGTGGCTGGTCATCATCGGTGCTACATCTATCATTCTTTGGGTAGGTGAGATATGGCGAGCTTTCAAGCGTCTCTTGGCTAAAAGAAAAAATTGATAGGGGAATTAAAAAGAAGTGAAGAGAAGTTTGGAGGAAGTTAAGGGACAATAGTTTGAATGACAATGAAAACAGTATATTACAATGAACAAGTGCAACTGGAACCTTGCGTTGCCACCATCGGCTTCTTCGATGGTGTGCATCGTGGGCATCAGTTCTTGATACAGCATCTGGTGAATACGGCACGTAAGGATGGTTTGGCATCTACGGTGATTACCTTCGACCAACATCCTCGCAAGGTGTTGCAGAGCGATTATCAGCCAGAGATGTTGAGCACCTTGGAGTCTAAGTTGCTTCTCTTGTCGAAGACGGAGATAGACAATGCCGTTGTCTTGCCTTTCAGCAAGGAGATGGCGAAGATGTCGGCTCGTGACTTCATGCGGCAGGTACTCCACGACCATCTTCATGTGAAGAAACTCTTCATCGGCTATGACCATCGCTTCGGACACAATCGGGAGGAAACTTTCGATGACTATGTGCGCTATGGCAAGGAGATGGGCATGGAGGTCATCAAGAACGAGGCGTTCCAAATAGATGGAGTCAACATCTCTTCGTCGGTGATTCGTTCTCTCTTGAAGGAAGGGGAGGTAGAACTTGCCAACCAAGCTCTCGGCTATCCTTATACTATCATCGGAAAGGTGGTGAATGGCTATCATGAGGGCCGCAAATTGGGATTCCCTACAGCCAACCTCGACCTCTCCCATTTCGGACAGATGATTCCTGAGTCGGGCGTTTATGCCGTCAAGGTTCGTATGGAGAACTCGATGGTTTGGAAGCATGGCATGATGAATGTCGGTACTCGTCCTACCTTTGATGGAAAGCGTATCACGCTCGAAACACACATTTTCAATTTTGATGGCGACATCTATGACCAACTCTTGCTGGTGAGCTTCGTGAAGCGCATCCGTGGTGAACAGAAGTTTGATAGTCCAGAGGAACTAGCTGCTCAACTCAAGGAAGATGAGCAAACCATCATGGAGATATTTGAAGAAGAAAAAGAAAAATAATGCCGATAGGAAAGGCAAAAATAAGTAGATATGGCAAAGATTAGTTTAAAGAAAGGCATATTGGATGTAGTGTTATACATCATCGTTTTTATAGTAGCACAGTTGGTGGTCTTGTATGCTGGTGCCGGCATATGGGCGGCAGTGAAGCATGAGGGCTTTCAAGCTACATTGCAGGCTATGAAGGCTGGTGGTAATCCAGCCTTGTTGGCTATTACCACGGTCTTTAGTAGCATCATCACTCTCATTGTCTTCCTCAAGGCGAAGTGGGTGGTGCTCACCCGTGATTACTTGTTGTCGAAGCCTTGGTTCACGCTCTTATGGGTGGCACTGTTTACCCTTGGAGCCATCATTCCATTGGAGTTCCTTTATGAGCATTTGGGATTGGAAATGGATGAAAACACTGGTAAACTCTTCGAGGGTTTGATGAAAGAACCTTGGGGCTATGTGGCAGTGGGCATCTTGGTACCATTGACCGAGGAGATTGTTTTCCGTGGTGCCATCCTTCGTAGCTTGCTCGATATGATGAGCAAGAAGAACCATTGGGTGGCTATCATGATTTCAGCAGCGATGTTCGGCTTGGCACATGGTAATGCCGCTCAGTTTGTCAATGCCTTGTTGATGGGGTTGCTTTTGGGTTGGATGTATTACCGTACCAAGAGCTTGGTACCTGGCATCTTGATGCACTGGGTCAACAATACCATGGCTTATATCCTGGCGAACCTTGTGCCTCAGAGCGATGGCAAACTGATCGACCTCTTCGGTGGAAATGAGCAGACGGTTTATTATGCCGTCGGTTTCTCACTCTGCATCTTGATACCAAGTTTTATCCAAATGATCATAAGATTGAAAAAGGCATAAGTGCGCTTTTTTATATCTAGCGTGTCACTCTAAACCAATCGGCGTCTATCCATCCTCGATTGCCCTTGGTGTTCTTGCGCTCACTGACGAATCCCATCTTGGCGCCAATCCATTTGCCTTGACGCATGGTGAAGAGGTCGCCTGCGTTCTTGAAGTGCTTGCCATCCATGCTATAGGCAAACTGGCATTTCCCATCTTTCACCTTCATCTGAAGGTAAATGTCTAGATAGATGGCAGGAGCGTATTCCATCGTGTCTCTAAAGGTAGGTTGAAGAGTAGCTAGGGTTTTCTCGGTCTCAACACCTCCCTTGTCGGCTCCCTTGCAGTAAAGTTGCTGGAGCAAGAACTTGTCGCCCATTCTGCGTGCTACCAAAGCTTGGTAATCCATTCCCATCATGATGATACCTCCATATTGGTCATCTCCTTTGGAAGCGACACGTATCTTGGTGGTCACCTTGAATTCCTTGGCTGGAGTCTTTTGGAGCAAGAGGTTTCCTGCTTCCCAAAGGCTCTTGAATGGTACAGCCTCTCCGTCTTTAGTAGGGTGAGAGAGGGCGGCGTTGTATAGACGCAGGCATCCGCTATTGGTAGGCATACCCCAAAGCTGGTTGTAGTTGGCATGCCATTGCCATTGCAAGCCTAATTCGGTGTCGTTAAACTCATCAGACTCTTGTGGATTAACCTTGATGTGAGAGTTGGATTTTGGCATACGATAGGTTATGTATGGTTCTCCACATCCATCGCCGTCCTTGTCATTGCCCATCACAGGCCATCCGCTCTTCCAATTGACAGGCTGAAGAAATACCACACGACCATAGGCATACTGGTCGTTGAAATGCAAAAACCAATCTTCGCCTTGTGCCGTATGTACCCAACCGCCTTGGTGAGGACCATTTACTTGGGTTTTGCCTTGCGCCATGACAATCTTCGACTCGTATGGACCATACACATTCTTGCTGCGCATGGCGAGTTGCCAACCATGTTGTACGCCACCTGCAGGACACATAATCCAGTAGTAACCATCTCGCTTGTAAAACTTTGGTCCTTCAGTGGTATGATTCTCCTGTCCGCCATCAAATACGATACGAGGCTTGCCAATCGCCTTGGTGCCATCTGCAGAAAGTTCACGTACACTGAGCACGGAGTTGAAGCCAGAACGGCTTCCAGCCCAGCCATTTACGAGATAGCATCTACCATCTTCGTCCCAAAGAGGACAGGTATCTATCATTCCTTTGCCTGCCAAAACACATACAGGCTTTTCCCATTCTCCACGAGGATCCTTGGTCTTCACCATGAAAATGCCATGGTCAGGGTCTCCCCAATAGATGTAAAACTCGCCATTGTGGTAGCGGATGGAAGGTGCCCATACCCCTTTGCCATGCTGAGGTTGGTCGAAATCTTCCTTAGGTTCTTGCTCTTGTAGGGCATAGCCGATAATCTCCCAGTTGACTAAATCCTTGCTATGAAGGATAGGCAACCCAGGAATGCAGTTGAATGAACTTGCTGTGAGATAGTAATCATCACCAACAGCCACTACGTCAGGGTCGCTATAGTCAGCGTAGATGACGGGATTGGTATAAGTGCCATTGCCATTGTCTGGGTTCCACACCTGTGAATGATACTGGGCGTGGAGAGCTAGTGGCATTGACCATAGGATGCTCGCAAAGAGCAAGGATGTAAGTTTTTTGTTCATTTTAATAGAATTATGTTTCTGATAAAACGTATTTATACTACTATTATTATAAGTACGAATCATTTATTGCTTTTACTTAAGAATCATAAATGTATCTCTTCGTAAGAGATACTGAAAAACTATGAACTTTCAATCAATCAGCTACTTAACAAGTTTTACACTAAGTCTTTGTAAAAGTAAAGTGGAAAAAGTAGAAGGTAACTATAAGTTTTAACGTTCGTAATTTGCTTTGTTTCAATTATTTTTCGTATCTTTGTCCCAAATTTCTCTATCTCTTACGAAGAGATTTAGAGGAAAATCATCGAAACCGACTTACAGATCAGTTTGAAGATGAATGACAAAAATATCGACAATTTCGTAGCGGCTCCTATTGCAGGGGACGACGGCGAAGCCGTGGAGAAAACTTCCGTAGAGAGTTTGGCGAACCCCGAAGAAATCCTTGAAAAACCAGTTGATTCTGGTTGGTTTGTAGCCGTGGTAAGATGTAACTGCGAGAGGAAGATAGCGGCATCCATTGAGCTTGATTTCTCCAAAAATAAAACTTGGCTGGAGCTATGGGTTCCCATGCAGAAGGTGGTTTATATAGAGAAGCGAAGCAACAAGAGAAGAACCAAGGAGAAGCCTTTCCTTCCCACATATATTTTCTGTCGTGTCAGCAAGAAACATCTCAATGACATTCGTTTCCGTTCCGATGTATATAAGATGCTTACCATGCCTGGACAGCGTGAGATATATCAAGTTCCTGACAAGGAATTGGATGATTATCGCCGTTTGGTGGAGAATCCTGATATTCCTGCGGTTGCTTACATGGGTCCTTTGAAGAAGGGACAGAAGGTGAAAATCACCGAAGGAAAACTGAAAGGACTGGAAGCATACGTGCAGCGTATTTCAGGAAAGAAGGCTCTCATCGGCAACGAAATCCGATATGTCAGTGGCGCTACGATTGAAATTAATCGAGCATTTCTGGAACTCGTCACCGATGAATAATTTCATAAAGTGTTAAATCAGATGAAACCCTTGGCGGTTTTGAGGAAAAAGCATATCTTTGCAATCTAATTGCTTTAAAGGAAGGAATGAGTATGAATACAATAACGCTAGATAATGGTATTTATAATAGTGTCGCTGCTTATGCACGCCTTCATAACATGAGTGTGTCTGAGGCGGTGAAAACTGGAATGCAAGTTTTCTTGGAAATTATTGGGAAAAATAATGTAGCAGCTTCTCGACCAAAGTACTATATCAATCCAAAGGTCAAGGCTTTGGAGATGGGATCTCAATGCCCAGATGATTTATCTCTTGATTATAAGAAAGAACAGGCTGAAATTTTAGAAAGAAGATAGACTTTTTGCGTGAATATCTAGAAATTACGTCTGTTGACTCTGCTGATATCTATCAATCCTACGATACGAAATGGAAGGATTTTGAGGATGGGGTACAGTATGCTTCTGCGAAGCGATGGGGTGCAGACTATATTGTAACGAGAAATGTAAAGGATTTCGAGGAATCGAATGGTGATGTGATAACTCCAGATGAAGCTTGTTTGAAGTTGCAAAATATTGAAAAAATATGATTTCTGAAAATACGAAAGAGTTTCAAGATGCTTTGGATTATGCCAGAACGTTGAAGGCAAGAGGAGGAAAGCCTGTGCCAGCAGATGAAAATGGTTTGGAAGCTCTTGTTGAACTGAAATATGCACAATGATGGTGTTATGATTATGTAGAGGGAGTGTGTGCTGGCTAATAAGATAGCTTAAAATTGTATAAATAATAACAGGAAAGAAACAGAGATACAAGAAATAGTCGTATATTTGCAAAATAAATATAATGATTATGACAACGTTGACATTGCAAATAGAAAATCCTTCCATTTTGGCGCAGCTTAAAGATGCGCTCAAGGCATTTCGTGGAGTTAAAATAATTGATTCCGTGAATAATGCTTATTCTTCTGTTAAGGCGCAGGAGGAAATTCCTAATGCTATAACGTTGGCTGCCATGAAGGAAATTGAGAATGGTAAGGATGCTGGTCCAGTCTGCATGGACAATTTGGAAAGTTTTATAGCCTCAATGCAATAATGTCATGAAAGAACTTCGTAAGTCTTCACAGTTTAAGAAAGATTTCAAATCCTTATCCGCATGAAAGATGGGGATAAAGGCTATCGTTCTATGCTTCCATGTTACAATAAAGAAAAAAACGAAGAGGTGAAGGAGTGCGCTTAGGTAATCCTTTACCCTAAAAACGACAATAAAATCACTTTTTTCAAAAAACTTATATGTGTAACTACTTGCAAAATAGTGGGGACGCTGTATTAGTGATATACAAAGTATCTTTAGCTCGCATCTAGAGATACCTCCTATACATAGCTATGGGAATAAACTCTATGCTTGCATGTTACTATGATGAAAAAACAGATGAGGTGAAGGTAACTACTTGTAATATGGCTAAAGTGATGATGAAACTTTATCAAATTTAAATAATTATGGCTAAAAAAATATTGATAATAGGCAATGGGTTCGATATAGATTTAGGTCTAAGAACCCGGTATTCAGATTTTGCAAAAAGCAATATTTGGGAAAAGTTAATGAGAAATACTCACGGCTTTGATCAAGATTTACTTGCAGCGTTGAGGGAGGCAAAAGAAAAGGAAGCATGGTTTGATATAGAAAAGACTATGAATGAATATGTACGTGCCATACGCCCAGAATCTCTCACGACAGATCTTGTTGATAAAGACAAAAAGAACTTTATAGAAGTAACTAAGGCTCTTGATAAGTATCTGAAAGACGAGCAGAAATCACGGACTTTGGAAAGTAATCATTATGCTGCCCAGGTCTTACGATTGATTGCAGATGTCGGTGGCTTTGAATATTATACATTCAACTACACAAGTTTAGGTGACATTGCTATTTCTTGCGGAATTAAAATAGATACTTCACGCATTACTCATGTTCATGGCTCTTTAGAAAATGACAGTATCATACTTGGTGTTTTGACAGACCCTGCCAATCAATTACATGAGCAGTATTCTTTTATGTATAAGGACAATAGTCGCTTCTATATGTCAAACAACATGTATGAAGATTTTGATAAAGCCGATGACATCATTTTCTTTGGACACTCCATCAACGGAATGGACTTCCCCTATTTCAAGGACTTCTTTATCAAGCAGAGTGGCATGGGCGGAGAGTATAAAAGTAAGCACATCACAATCTTCACATACGATGATGATTCCAACCAACAGATACGCAATAGTATAAGAAATGCTCAGGTAGATTTGACTCAATTGTTCCGTAGAAATAACATCAGCATCATACAAACTAAGCAGATGTACGATGATGACAGAAATGAGTTGCAGAAATTCGAGGTATTTACCAAAAGGCTTAACGACATCAAAGCAAGTAAAATGATTGTAACTATGCCTAATCCAAACAGACATAGGAACATGTGGTAATGAAGAATATTTGTTTATGACAAAGTGATCAGTTATTTTAAATGAAATTTTAAAAACATGTTATTCCAGTTATATAATAATGAACAGATAAATCTTTACCTTCAACTAAAGAATGACGACACTTTTGCATTGGTATCAAAAGAGGGGAAAGAATATCTTGCGCTAAGAAAAGGAGATTTAGGACAATTGGAATTTTCGTATGACTCCTTTTTGTTTTCAGAATCAGAGGAAAGTGTTTCTAATAAGATAGATGAGTTATATCATCAATATTTAGAAGATAATTTTTCTGGAATAGAGACCGAAACGGAAGAAAATGAGATCTCGGATCCATTCAACCCCAAGGAAATTTCAATAAACACAAAGGTTATCCCTATGGATGTGTTGCTCAGAAGATTAAAACAAGGTTCTTTGATTTTGAATCCAGATTTTCAACGCAATGAAGTTTGGACTGATGTAAGAAAATCGCAACTGATAGAATCCATTTTGTTAGAGATACCTATTCCTATGTTTTATGTCTCTGCAGATGAAGAAGGTAATTGGACTGTCGTGGATGGATTACAAAGAATTAGTGCTTTTAGGGATTTCATATTGGGTAAACCATATATGAAAACAAAAAATAGCGATGATGAAGGAAATGGCATAAAACTAAAAGGTTTGGAGTTCCTAAAAAACATAGAAGGTTGCCAAATGAAAAAATTGCCAAATAATTTCTACAACAGAATTATGGAAGCTCAATTTTCCTTGACAATCATAAATCCAGGAACACCTGATGAAGTAAAAAGAAATGTATTTAAACGAATAAATACCGGTGGAGTACCTCTTAGTCCACAAGAAATACGTAATGCCCTTTATGGTGGTCGTATATCTTCATTATTGAAGAAAATGTCGGAAATGAAGTCTTTTAAGCAAGCAACAGATAATTCAATAAAAAGTTTGAGAATGGAAGATAAAGAATTGTTGTTGCGTTTTCTTTCTTTTGTGATTCGGGATCATACATTTTATAAAAAGACCCAGAATATTGACACTTGGCTATCAGACACTATGATTATTTACAATTCATTCCCATTTTTGGATTCTAGGGATATTAAAAGAAGCATATCCAGAGGTTCTGTAAATGTGTCAGATATAAAAGTATTAGACGAATCTACTATCATATCAAATTTTGATATTGCGATGAGTAGAGCGACTAAACTTTTTGGTAAACATGCTTTTAGAAAAAGTTATGGAACTCTGCGCAGACGACCTATCAACAAATGTCTATTTGAGAGTTGGGGTGTATTATTAGCAAACATGCCTAATGATCAATATGTACGCTTATGTAATCATAAAAAGCAATTTGCTGCTGACTATTCAAAACTTTTAGATGACAACAAATTCATAATCGCAATATCAAGAGATAGTATGCGACAAGGTTCAGTAGCTTATAGATATGAGGAATTATCAAAATTGATTAATAAATATTCGCTATGATAAAGAGTATAAGCTTACATGGATTTAAGTCTTATGTGAATCAAACGTTTGAATTAAGTCCACTTACGATTTTGACAGGACTAAATAGTAGTGGAAAGAGTTCTGTGATTCAATCAATCAGAGTTCTAAAAAATATCGTCTCATACAAAGATGAAAACAAAGCATTTTATCAATTAAATATTGGAGACAAAAATGAGGTAATGAATCAAAATTGCGACAAGATAGAAATCAAAGCGACGATTGATAATCTTGACCACACTCAAATATTATACGATTCCGAGAACGGAATAAATATAGCACCATTTCCTTATATTATCTATATTTCTGCATCAAGAAAAGGTGGAACTTCTACCATACCGTTGCTTTCAAATTTAGAACTTGGATCAGAAGGAGAAAATGTTCTAAATGTAATAGAACATTATGGAGACGAGATTCTTGCAGACTCTTTACAAGATGAAGCAGAAGGCAAAACATTTAGTTATGTCTTAGCAGGATGGCTGCAAAAAATATGTCCAGATGTAAAGTTTGAACCGAAGTTGGCACGACAGGCCGATACTTCTTATTCTCTATATGACCAACATCGTTCTTCTAATGTAGGATATGGACTTAGTTATTCCTTACCAGTCATTGTGGCTTTATTACTTGGAACATTGCAACAAGACTCCTTGGTATTGATAGAAAATCCAGAAGCCCATCTTCACCCAAGAGGACAATATGAAATGTCACGATTGATTTGTCTTTGTGTTGAAGCAGGCGCAAATGTTTTAGTTGAAACCCATAGTGACCACTTGTTTGATGGAGTTAGAATTTTTTGCAAAGAAAGTGAAATTCCATTTGCAGACAACGTTATTGCCTATTGGTGCCAACTTGATGAAGACAAATGCACGAAAGTAGATACTTGTCATATTAAGAAAAATGGAAAAGTGGATAATTGGCCACAAGGAATGTTTGACCAATTTTTGATAGATGCAGAAAAATTGATTTAACTTGTTATGAGTCAAAAATTCTATCTAAACGATTTGATGGCTGATGCAAATGTTGATGACATGCAGGAAATTTTTGAGCATACAATGAAACAATATGTTCAAATTCGTAAAGAATCACTTCTTGATATAGAGAAGTATATTGTCCTTGGTGATGAATTTAGTAATATCAAGATAGGTGGAAAGCCTTTAGCTTATTTGATAAAAGACATAGAGGATGCCGATTTGAAGAAAATATGTTTCAACTATTTTTGCCAACGAGATAATGCAAATTTAGTAGATTATAATTACCAAGATAAAGTCATTGAAGATTCTGTATTAGAAGAAATCTTGGATATGTGTTATCATAATGGGAAGTCTGTATTATATACAGCTATCGCAAGTATAAATTCATGGATTCTTTTTTCTTTCCCAATTGAAAAAGAATGGGAAAATTCGGTAATTGCATTAGATAAAGAAAATAAATATAAGTTGCCAAATTTCTATGGCAGAAATCGTTATGATGTTGTTGAGAGAATTTTACAAGATGAAGAAACAAATGAAGCTTATTTGGTTCGTTTCACACATCGTATAGACAATTATTTTATTGAATTTAGCCAAGTGTTTAAAGATGATTTTATGAATCTTCAAACATCAGAACTAAACCATATGGTAAAGAGGTTGAATGTTGCATATTCAAAAAATCTCATTAGTTTAAACAAGGAAGATGAATATTTATATCGCCATTGCACATGTACTGGTGTATCCAATATGTTTGAATTGAAATCTGCACATGATTTAGGTATAAGATTCTATCTCGAAAAGAAAGATGAGCATCATTTGATTTTTGGAGGTGTTGGCCGCAAATCAAAATATAAAGGTAAGAAACAAAATAACGATATGATTAGAGCTCATCAAGAGATTGTAAAATATGAGAAATCAAAGGAAGAAAAATGACAAAGTCTCAAACATCAGATAATAACAAGCGAATAGTGAAGAATACTTGCTTCTCTACTTCCGTATGCTGTTCTTGATGTTTGATTGTAGTTTATGAGGCAATATTTTTAGTAAGAATGTTGAACTGACTGAGAATATTATGACGGAACATCTATACAACGAATTGCTGAAAGCCTACACAAAGGAAGCTTTGGCAAGTATGATAAAGGCAGATATACGCAGTAGGTTCCCTGAACCTTATGCAATCCTATATTGCCTGCAGTTTGATAATTTCAAGAACGTTGCAGATTTCTTTGAATTTGCAGCAAAGTTAATGAGGAGATGAAACAAATGAAATATTTCTCAGATAATGAACAAGGAATGCCACCTCGTACATTGACAGAAATCAATGTGACTATATGGAACGGCATAGTCTTGATAATAAATGAATTTATCGCCAACTCATCTTTGGCTGCTTCTTTTCCTGAAAGATGTTATGACTCAGGAGAAATTTGCGGATGTGATGAAGCAGCATTGGGTGATGGTATCAAGTCTATTATTCCGAATTTAGGTATGGGGCTTAATCGCTTGACAGAACCAATCGTTTCACCATTTGGTATCGATATTGAAGCACAAGACATCAACACCTATGCAGTATTAGACTTGGTAGAGTATATTCATCATAATATAAAGGATGTAAGGAAAATTGGAAATTACCATACATTTTTCAAACATTATCATTACTGTATAGATGATAGGGGAGCTAATAGAAAAGCATTCCAAGAGAAAATCAATGAGTTGTTCGAACGCAATTGCTTAAATTATACGTTGACAGACATTGGGCAGATAGAGCGAGTAGTCCCGTTGCCTCTTAATCTTATCATTCATCGAGTGGTGAATACCAAAGATCCAGAATTAAATAGGCTTGTCTCTGATGCTGCTGGCAAAATACGATTGCCAAAATTAGAGGATAGAAAATTGGCGCTGGACAAACTTTGGGATGCATTTGAACGTTCTAAGACCTATTTTCTTGAAGACGGAAAAGTTGATAAAAGAAAGTCTGTTGATAGAGTGCTAGACAAATTGTCTGGCAATGATACTAATTTCAGACAGTTGCTGAACGATGAATGCCTTGCATTGACAAAAATAGGTAATGATTATCAGATTCGTCATTTTGAAAAAGGCAAAATTGCCATTGAAAATTCTGCCGAAATCGATTACTTGTTTTATCGTATGTTTTCCTATATCAACTTATTTTCTAAGTGCATTGATTGATGCAATATATATAATAATATAAGTGTTATGACAGCAAAAGAATATTGTATAGCCTTTTGTGATGGCTACTTCTACGCCCAATTAGGTGAGAAACTTACCAATGGCAAAGTGACAGAATGTACACTGGACTTAGCTAAGGAAACGGCTCAGACATGTATGGAGCAACAGATTGCCTATTCTAGTTTTGATGAAAAGCAAAAGCAGTTGATGAAAGAAAACCTTCATGAATGGGCAGATAAAGTGATGCAAGGTTTCAAGAAACGTTTGCGTGAGAGTGGCAGATTGATAGCATCTTGATGATGCGCTAGCCGACAAACAATCGCAACTCTGTTGCGTAGGCACTCATCGGCAGCCCCTTGTGGGCACAAGCTTCGCTGACGATACCAAAACTCTGGCGGCGCTATAGCAGAGCCAGCTACATCTTTTCCCTTAATGGTTAAGGGAAAGGTTTGGTTTAGGATTAAGGACCCTCCCGCTGGGGAGGGACAGGTGGGGCAGATATAGCACTGTAGGGCGGTTACATCCTCTCGTCCCTGAGGGAAGAGAGGCTTGGTGAGAAAGGTGGAGCCTTCCTTACCGTTAAGGAAGGACGGTAAACCACCAATACAGCGTAAGGTGGCTTGAATGAAAAATACTATTTTTGCAACCGTTTTAAAATTCATATAAAATGGAAAGCAAAGAATATTTTGAAAAGGTGATGCAAGACTACAACCAGAACCGAAAGGGGTGTAGTCTGCGTAAGTATTGCAAAGATGAAGCTGTTGATTATGACTGGCTCATCCAGTACAAGAAGAACTATCCTTTACAGGAGAAACAGCAGGAACCATCGCAAGATACTTTTATACCTATTACTATAAAGGATGTTGCTCCAAAGCCAACAACCTGGCAAGTGGAGACCTTAATTCTGAAATCTCCTGATGGAGAGCAGATAGAGATAAAGAGTAACAGTTTGTTTGTCGTGGCAGAATTGCTTCATAAAATGTCTTAGCCATGATAAACTTTGATATTGATAATGTCAACGTCAGTTCAGACAAAAATAAGAATATGAATATACAAGATAAAATATCAGCATTGGAGGCAGAGATAGCTGCCGCCGATGCCCGTATAGCTAATGCAAATGCTCAAATAGCCGCTGCAAATCAGAGAGCATCCGAAAATAGCGCCCGTGTCTCTAAAGCAGAGGCAGAGATACTAAAGTTGCTTTCGAGTCCAAACTTTCCAAAAGACAAGAAACAGCAAATTCTAGCGAAAATGCGAGCTTTTGGAAGTTGAGTTTAGTATAGTGCAACTATTTGAATATTAGGTATTTATATATAATTTTTAACTATAAATATTCGCATATCTCGTTAATTTTTAGTAACTTTACATACATGAATACAAGAGACAACATACAAGCTGAGCTCCAAGTTTTACGCATGGAGAACGTTCGTTTGACCAATGAGTTGGCCAAACGTAATGAGTATGCTCGTTTCTTGGAGGATGAAAACGAGGCAATAGAGTCAGAGACTCGTACTGAATATGAATCTAAGCTAGTCTTGATGAAGAAGGAACGTGATAATGCCTTGGGGAAAAGTCAAAGAGGCGGAGTCTGAAGCCAAGAACGCAAATGCCAAGGCGGAAAAGGACAAGATGCGTGCTGCAGGTGACGAATATGGTCAGATGGTATGTTCGGGTTGTTGGAAAGTTGCAAATTGAACAAAGTGAACTTCGGTGAATACATAGAGGACATCCTTACTCGTATCCTTATGGGCGAGGAGGTAGATGCCTCATTCTTACCATGTGACTATGTTCGCCATTTTGAAGATGGTACGGATGCTGAGGTAACGAAGACATCCCAAGCCGTCGCTTGATTGTTAAATTTTAGAAAATCAAAACTTTATTCAGAAATACTGGTACGGCTAACCCGCTGATAAATAGTGGGGACGCTGTATTGGTGGTTTATCTTTGAAATTATGATGATACTCAAAATAGACCCGAATGAGGTGAGGTGGTTTGCGATGAGTTCCCCTTATTGTCGAGAGATGAAGGCGAAGGAGCTGCTCGATAGCCATGGCATCAAAAACTTCATTCCGATGGTGAGGAAACAGGTGGTGGTGGATGACGAGCTGGAGACCAAGGAGACACCTGCCATCCACAACTTCATCTTCGTGCATGACAGCTATAATGGCATCATGGCGGTGAAGAAGGGACTGGCTTATCTCCAGTTCATCCTTGCTCCCAACTCGCCCTTGATAGTGCCTGACAGACAGATGGAGGACTTCATCCGCTTCTATGAGTCGGGGCCATACCAAGAACCTGAGTTCTTGGATGCCAGACAGATGTCGGAACTTCGCTCTAATGCCAAGGTGGTGATAGGCGATGGTCCCTTTGAGGGATTGGAAGGCTATTTCCAGCGTGTGACGGGTGCAAAAAACAAACGCTTCGTCATTTCCCTTGATGGTGTAATGGCATTGGCTTGCAAGGTGGAGTGCAAGTTTGTGAAGAGGAAGTAATAACTTAGGAGCGTTCTCACGAAGCGAGGAATCGCAAGACTGTGATATTGATATACATGAATCCCCTCTGGCAAATGGATGCCGGAGGGGATTTTGGTTTTCGTATGTGTATGAAAGTATTTGGTGGGGATGGCTAGATGCGGAATTTGATGTCTTCGAGCCACTTCTTGGTGTCGAAGCAAGGACACTCCTTGCGTACGCCGGGGAGGTCACGATGGCCGAGGATGGTGGCATCGGGATAGTCGAGGCTGAGGCTATGGAGGAGCTCCTCCATCGTCACCTTCTGAGCGAGGGTACGAGTGTCGGCAGGTTTGCCGTTGGCATCGAGTCCGCCCTCATAGCAGATGCCGATGCTGTGGGTATTGTAGTGTCGGGCGTGAGCGCCAACCTCTCGCTCAGGTCGGCACGGGTAGAGGGTGCCGTCCTTGGTGATGTAGTAGTGGTAGCCGATGGATTTGAAACCTCTTGCGAGGTGGCAGGCTTTCAAGTCTTCTACCGTGAAGTCTTGGGTTGCACGGGTTGCCGTGCAGTGCAATACGATTAGATTGATTGTTCTCATAACAAATGTAAGCGGTTCCGCGTTTATACCATTGTAGCATTCTCGTTTATTCGTACCTTTG
>ERZ1034691.762-NODE-762-length-23175-cov-12.658088_pt1 | contig 23175 bp, 45 predicted proteins | sample MGYA00520638_ERZ1034691 | MGnify/ENA primary metagenome ERZ1034691 (study PRJEB33766, sample SAMN09781763) | gut metagenome | biome: gut microbiome | host: Homo sapiens | place: Madagascar | study: EMG produced TPA metagenomics assembly of the PRJNA485056 data...
TTGACGGGCTTATTAAAGCCAGTTTAAAAAACAAAGAAAATAAAAACAAATAACGTAAATAATATTTGTTCTTATTTATCTTTTGCTTAAGTGTTGCGTAATCACACACAGCTTGAAATGTAACTAAATTAGACTGAATCATTTTTAAAAATCCGACTGAATGAAATAAAACCGAAAAGAGGTTAACACAATATGCCAAGAGGAAGACCGAGAAAGAACCCCCTCCCTGTAGAAGCAAATGATAACGTAGTGGGAGAAAATCAAAACCCAATTGAGACGGTCACTGTAAATAAAAAATCTCCCTCAGTAGATGTAAGTCAAATTTGTATGGCTTGTGGTGCGGTAATTCCAGATACGCCTAACAAGCTTGACCTTGCAATGTGGCTGGATACTGCTCCTTATAGGTTTAACACAAAGCTAAATGATAAGGGAAGAATTATCCTTTGTCATAAATGTGAGAATCATCTCATTGAAGCTATTGATGGGGAATTAAAGAAAATGGGATGTAAGCAGAAGTTTGAATCGGAGCCTGAAACTGCCATGGCTGAATATCCTAAATTGAACCCAGATGCTTTTCAAACCTTTGTTGAGAAAAACAGAGAATCCTTGAGTTAACCACTCAGGGATTTTTCTTTTAAAAATTTCTAATAATATTATTAACCTCTTGACATTCTAACCTTAATCTGGTATACTTATATTATCAAAGGGAACCAAAACAATTTTTTGAATAACATTGGAGGTTTTAAAATGAACGAGAAGCTGAACGAAATGGAACTGGACACTGAGCTCGAAGATATTGAGCTTGAGGATACCGAAGATGCCGAAGCCGAAGATGGAAACACCAAGGTAATGACTCCTATGAAGGCTATTCGTGCAAAGTGCTTGGATTGCTGTGGGGGACAGTATTCTGAGGTAAAGATGTGTCCTTGCACTAATTGCCCTTTGTATGATTTCAGACTGGGTAAGAACCCCAATCGTAAGCCGAGAAACTTGACTGAGGAACAGAGAGAAGCTTTGAGAGAACGTGCGAGAAAGGCTCAGGCGGCGAGAAAGAAGAAGTAAGAGGGTAAGAGAAAAAGTAAAAAAGAACAACTGAGTTATTTGCTGATTTTTTTCCTTGAGTTATTATTAATCAGATTTCACGAAAATTTGCTGGTAAGAGCATACTGGTAGATTGAGTGAGACAAAAAAGATTAATAATAACTCAAGGATTTTTTATGTGTTGGGAATTATTGACGGTTATCCCTGAAAGAAGTTTATCGGTGAACGTGGGCATTAACGTAGTGGGGGATGAAGGGAACGCCTGTCGAGGGAGCGAGTAAAAGTGAGCGAATAGCGAACGGGGTCGTGAATTAACGAAACATAGTATCCCCTCCGAACCCGGCGGACACAAAAGACCCCTGCATTTATGCAAAGTTGAAAACACTGGCGTTTCGTGTTTTCACAGAACTATGATTTATGCGGTTGTGTGGCGGAGAAAAATATCTCCCCTGTTTGGATGGAAAAATTCCCCCAAATGGAAGGGAAATATTCCCATGTTAAACTAACCCACCCACCCTACCTTAAATTAAAAGAAGTTAACTAAAGTCATCTTCTTTCAATTCATAATCTATATTGGGGTCACGTTCATTCCACAATTCCTGAACGACCTCATATGGAAGATTGGGACAGTCATCCCATTTTGTTTCTGGTTCTTTAGATTTTTCTGGATGGTCAGAAAGAACCCAAATACCCAAAAACTGGATTCCAAACCAAATACCCAAAAGAGTATAAACGAGTGGACACCCAAAAAAGACTACAATGAATGGAATTAGATAGCCAATAACAAAATTCATTTAATTACCACCTTTCAATTTTTGTAATTCTTATACCAGCTTACTTCATATACTTCCAACTGTCCTCCTCTCTGATACGCTCGACCTTATCAATAAGACTGGCACTGTAAGCATTATCATAGTCAATGATGGCAAGATTCTGCTCATAGTAAATGGAATTGGCGATGATTTCCTCACCAGTAGTCAGAGTGATTTTAACCATAATTTTCTCCTTTCTTAACGCACACGAGTTTCTTTCTTAAGAACTGCGAAGTTCATAATGTAACAAAACACAGACCCATCAAAATCCTTTTCAACCTGAATGGAAACCGAATCGGGGTCTTTCAATTGAGACAGAACGGCATCCACTTCATCCCACTTGTAAAAATACCGTTCATCTCCTTCCCGAAGACGAGAACGGGTTGTATTGAAATGAGAGATAGCTTCAAGAATCAAGGAATTAGAAACCTCAGTAAGCAATTCGTTATCGGACTCGTGAACCTTTTCCAACTTTTTAGACATAATAAAACTCCTTTCTAAATTAACAAATGTAGAGACGTGGGAAGAGAGGTTTTACCCTCTCCTCCCGTTCGGCTTACTTCACGGATTTTCCAATCAAAAGAAGGACAATGAAAACCACATTGAAGCAAAAGAGGTATCCTTCAAACGTCATCCACTAACCACCCCCTTTCATTGCAAGCCTTGAGAATATTATATCACTCCTTTCTTTTTATGTCAAGGCTTACTGGTGATTAATGTTGCTTAAAGATAACAGCACCCAAATCCTTGCGCCAGCATTTGCCGCACATAGAACAGGTGATGGTCTTATCCTTTTGATTGGGACAAGTCTGATACTTTGCAGGAAGAATAGGAGTCTTTTCAGAATCCTTGAAGTCCACATAAGCAACAGGCATATGGTGAGGATTCAAAACCTCCCAATCCTTGTCCCAAGCCGAGAAGATGATGTTCAGATTATCAGGAAGATTGCCATTATTGTTAATCCACTGATTCACCAAGAAATACTTTTTCGTGAACGCCATGAACTTCATTTCAGGAAACTTCTTTGCAGTTGCGACCATACCATCAATGAAAGCATAATCGGGGAGGTCGCCAGCGTCAAAATATCTCATTTTAGGCAAACCACAATGGGCCAGCTTGAACTGAACCTGATTCCAGAAATCAACAGGGTCTTCATGGTACAAACGATAATTGCGATAATATGCACCCTGAACAGTTGCCATCTGCTGAGTACCCTTCATACAATAGCAACCCGTCTTTTTGCACGGAGCATCCTCACGACAAGTAATAACGGGAAATGCGAGGTCAATCACCCCGCATCCCGTCTTGGAGTTCTTAGTGGTCATGTGAACCTCATTGGACTTCATGGACAGATGTTCGATGTATTCCTCACGAGACATGGTGAATTCCTTCTTCTGAGTGTTCTTCTTAGACATAATAGTTACTTCCTTTCAAATAAATATAGATTGTGGATAGGGATGGATTGCTTACTGATGAATCAAAGGAACAATATTATCAAGTATCTTGCGATACTTAGACACAAACTTTTCAGACTTATGATTTCGCATTCGCCAATACACATTGCGAATATCATATTCATAAGGGTGAGTATTGGTAATCTGAACCAGAATGGAAACCGTTTCTGGAATATTTTCATCAAGGATGTCTACTTTAGGAACTTTGTATTCAACAATGAAACAAGAGTTGATATTAACTAAAGGAGCATAAATTCTGTAATTTACGCCCTCATAATCAATATCGTGCTGGAAGAAGTAAGTCTGATTGGTAGTGGTGTACTTAGCCATAATAATTCTCCTTTCTTATTTCAGCAAATTTTTAGTGTTGATGTTAGTAATAACACCTTTCTTGATGTCATCCTGAGAAGTGAAAAGATAACGGTCAAGGGTTTTATTCCATTGCCAGCAATCTTTCTTAGTTTCTTGCCCAATTCCAGATTTGTTGCCCTCGTACACGGTTATAAAATATCTGTTGTGAGCCTGATACCCTAAATAATGAACCACACTGGAAACTCGTTTCACTCCAGTCCACCAAGGGATAACGTTCAAAACGTTAGAACAGATGACAGCAACAAGACCACCTCCATTGATTTTAGAAATCTGTTCGATTTCAGTCATGAAATCAATTTTATTCCAATAAGGGTCAAAACCGATGTAATAGAATCCCTTAGAGTTAACAAAATCCTGAATATGCTGGGTATAACGCCCACAGCCATAATCCAGAATGATGCCAATAGGATTTTCACCTCCATTCTGTACCATCCAATCAATCTTAAGAGCATCCCAATCAATCTTGTTGTAGACAGCGGGAAGTTTCTTGGAATTGATGGAAGTGTTCTTAGATGTAATCACCTGTGCGTTCGTTCCCAAAGTAGTCATAATTAAATCTCCTTTCATTTTAACAGATATTGTTTTAAACGTCAAGTATGATAGTTTCAACGACAACGAGGAAATCTCCCACAATGGTAAAACCATAGGAAGAATATCTCAAACCGGGAATAGGCTCACAAGGAATAGGGTCATCATGATAACCCAGTTCGGCAAGATATTCGGTTTCCCTCTCAGGGTCGTGAGACTCAGACACCTCCTTTGCTTCTTCATATTCATCCTGAGTTTCAAATGCGTAAATATGAAGCTGAGTTGCGCTATCCGCATAATCGTCAAAAGAGTTAAACAGGGTAGAGGTAATGTGTTTCATAATAAATCTCCTTTCAAATTAAACCAAATTGATGACTTTCAAATTTTTGGAACCGCATTTAGGACAATAATAACGTTTGCGAAGATTACCATTAGCAATCTCTCTAACAGAGTCACTTATTCTCTGTCTGGGGCAATTCCATCCACACTCACAAACAATGTTATACTTGTATTTTGCCATCATAATCTTCTGATATTCAGGAGTAATTTCGCTTTTTTGGACAGTACGGTTAATATCAAAAGGAGTACGATTGGTGATGTCAATTGCTCTGCTTTTCCAAAGACCTGTATGGCTCCAACCATCACGACCATTGTATTCAATGCAATGTAGACACTCATGAAGAATTGTAGAATGAAATCCAACCGGAGTCGTTGCATTTAAGAATTCTTTACTAAACTCAATAGAGTATTTATAAACTCCACCGACTCTTCTCCGAGAAGCACGACCAACGGTTTTAGTAGAACGTTTCATCCAAGAAACAGGAATGTGTTTGTCAACCATAGATTTGTCAAAAGGCCACATTTGGTCAAACCAGACGCAAATTTCATCCACCTCCTTCTGAATATCCTGAATGGTCATGGTTTTGGTATCAGTACGGGATAGAGAGGGACAAAAGTTCTTGTAATCGAAAGCAACAATCGCAGAGTAGGTCATAACAAAATCTCCTTTAAATATTTATTCCCCGTATAGCCGATAGGACAGCTTAATTTTATTCTTCCTCTAAATCTTTTCTGGAAATGGCCTTAAGCACATAATCATCGGTACAATCATCGGACATTTCATCTTTCCAAAGGTGACATTTGAGTTTACCTTCTTCTTCCTGACAATGGAACAAAGTCTGTTCAGGCTCTACTACACCATCATGGGGGTCACGCTGAAAAGATACAAACACTTCATCATATCCTTCTTCGTTTCCAGCATTAATAATAAAACGACCAATAGGGGTATCAACGAAAGCAGAAGTGAAACCGTCAATCGTGCTCAAACCAATCTTGTTATACTGCTTCATAATAAGTTCTCCTTTAATAAAAATAATTTTTAAAAAGTCTTGACAATTGGAATTAAATATGGTATCGTAACAGTGGGAATAAAACAAGTAGTAAGTGTGTAGATTATATTTTTCTGATTCGGGGCTCATATCCCTTTGAATCGAATAGAAATTTATAACCGATAACTTACAGAGCGGTCTTAAACCCACTGTTACGCTGAGGGAAGAGAGTCCTATGCCTCCCAGCCCAATACCGATGTCATGGTTTCTTTAATGTCTTATCTCATAAAGAGACTATTTAGCAACACAGTTACTAAATAAACATTGAAGAAGTAGTCAATCTACTTAATCTAAGTCATAGCGGGGTTCCCTCCTTTCCACCTTAGACAAAGGAGACATATATGTGAACAGTTCATAGGAACTGGAATTTTAAAAGACAGGTAAGCATGGTGATACTTACCTGTCTTGTCTTTTTTACCAACCGTAGACATTCTTAACACGCTTGCCAAGGGAACGAGTGTATCTTGTGATGTCTCTGGCGATTGCTTTTCCATTGTAGATTTTCCAGCAGAAATTATCAAGCTGGTCAGAAGTAATTTCAGGTTTTACCTCTCGATAGAGCAAGAAATTTGTACCATCGTGGTGCGTTTGACGAGAGCGTAGATTATTGTGAGAATCAACCCACCATTCACCATAACCACAATCAGCGTCAAAAGAAAGACAAGCTCTAATATTGTGGTCATCTTTAAGCTTGTACCCATAGTGTCTACCACTCCACAATCCAAGGTTTGCAATAGCAATAATACGACCCTCAGTAGGGATATTGAGGTTTGCCTGTTCATCATGGAAATACTCGTTATTGAGTTTCCACATTTCATCCTCGAACTTGCTTTCAGGCCAATCAGAATAATCGACCTCGTTAATATCAAGGTTCTCTTTGATACCGTCAATCCAATCCTCAAGATTCAGATTGTAGTTACTCCAAACGATGTGCTTCTTAGACATAGATATACTTCCTTTCTTAAATAAAAATGATATTTTATAAGGCTGGAGAAATTAATCCTCCAGTCCATAAAAACGGTCAACAGCCTTCTGTTCACGATAATCTTCATCAAGAGTCTTGAGAGTATTTGCACACTCCCAAGGCTCAAAAATGTTTCCACAGTCCTCGCAATAGAGTCCTCCATGAGCAGGAATAAGATGACTTCTACATACAGGACACAAATAATCTTCGCTATACATATTCATTCTCCTTTCTTATTGTTTATCCCATTTGCCATGCTTTTTGTAAATGCGCTTGGGAAGGTCTCCATATCCAGCCTCATACAAAGCCATATCTTCATCCATAATGACTTTTTTTCTCACATAATAACCTCCTTCTCCATAATGCTTCTTTGCGCTGAGATACACCCCAATGGTTTCATCAATGTCATCGTCGTACCAGCCTGCTTCCAAATCCCATAGGACATCTTCATCATCATCTTCATCGGGAATACCTAAAGCTAAAGTATAATTATAATAATACTCGTCATTTGCTAACTTCGCCAACTGCCACTCACGATACAGGATAGCTCTCTTCTCAGCGATAGTCTTCTTCTTCATAATTTGTTCCTCCTTAAAATTGTTGATTTATATTTAAATGGTAATTTTGCGATAATCACCGGGCTTACGAGTGGTTTGCCAATTTTCCCATTCATCACGAGAAGGACAAAGGATATAAAACCAAGTGGTTCCCATCTCAGTATACAGAGATTTATTAGGAAGCACACGTTCATCCATATACATGAAATTAGAATTCATGTAGTCATAAAGATACCCCTCAGAAGAGATACAAATGATATTATCATCAGGAGCATATTCACAGTAATCAATGGGATAAATATCATCCTCAAGAACCCAACTGGTTTCATACTCTTCAGTTTCAGTGTTCCAGCGTCCAACATTTTTGTAGCGCTTGCCATTGAAGTAAATAGCAACATCATCGCTGATTTCCAATTCGTCCATCCGATAACGAATCTGATTGACGATGTTTTCAATGTCCTGCTTGGTATGAGTATACTTTTTCTTAGCCATAATTATACTTCCTTTCTTAATTAAAATCAATTGTGAATAGGTACAAATAAAGAGGAAGCTGGGAATTACTTCCCAGCAATCTCGTCATAATTTTCTCGAACAGAACGAATTTGGCCTTCGTCAATGATGATTCTGCGTTGAATTTCTCTCATAAGAGCGGAACGGAAAAGATTATAAATGTCATATTCATTCCACTTAACGAGCCAACCGTCTTTATCTTCACCCCAACGGGGGGAATAATACTTTTCATCGGGGTTTAAACAAATGGAATTGGGAGTCCCTCCTTCCGAATAATTAAGAGTATAAATTTTATTATTAAAACTATAAGAAATCCACATTCGGCAACGTTCACCAGTATCATCTCTGCAAAAAGAGATTCTCAAAAAATTGCTAATTGTACCTCTTATACCAATGCTTTCAATTGTCTTGCACAGCCCAAGAAGCTGGTTGCAGATTTCAGCCCACTTAGCAGCACCAATCGCCTTAATACGAGGAAGATAGAATTCCTCAGTACGCTCACGAATAGCCTTGGTGTCGTTCATCTTTTTAATAAGCTCCATCATTTCAGCATCTTCGTTTTCCTTGCAAGTAACGGTAACGGTCATGTTTTCATAAGTCTTAGTAGTCATATTCTACTCCTTTTCTCCCCGTATAGCCGATAGGTCAGCTTTGTTGATTTGGTTAAAAGTTAAATGGATTAATTATGTTCAATCAATCACGAGGACTGACACGAACCTTGAGTTCAGCTTTCTTTGCGTACTCACAGATGGCAACAAATTCATCTTTAGAGATAGAACGGTTAGAAGCACCACGAGCTTGAACAATCGCCTTATCACAAATCTCAATGGTAACAAGAGACTTAGCAGGAGTTTTCTGATAACGCAGGAAGATAATCTTAGAAGAACCATTCAAGATACGGCTGATGTAAGAACTTACACAATGATTAAGGGTATAACCTTCCTGTTTAACATCCTCAGCACAAGAGGGATGGGTAATAATATAATTACCATCTTTGGTCTTGTAATCCTTAAAATCTTCATAGCGCTTCTTAAAGAGTTCTTCCTGTTCTTCAGTCAATCTAATCTTGTAGTTACGAGCAAGAATGTCATGAGTCTGCTTAAGATAACTACTATAAAGAGTGGGTTTAATATCCATGGTTTCACACATGGACAAATAATCCTTAAGCTCCTTAATGAAATCAGAAAGACTCTGGAACCCCTGATTGCAACTTTCTTCGCAGACGTAATCCATGAATTTGCCAAAGCTGTAATACTTATAAAAGTTTACAGTAGAGCAACCCCAGAGCTGTCTCATGTAGCCATCCAAACAAATATAAATGGGATTTTCGCCATTCATATTCACCTGATTGAAACGACATTCTTCCTCCCAATAACGAGATTTTTCCAGAATATCAATCCATTCAGAATTGGTATAATGAAAATAGTCTTCCAACTTCAATTCCTTGTTGTATGTTGTTTTAAGATTACACTTGATTTTACTTTTGATTCTAATAAAATCACTCAAATATCCTTTTTCGACAATGGAATCATATTCAGCCTTGGGTAATTCCAAAATCTTATGGATGGGTTCAGCCTTATCGACTTTCATATCCAAAAGCTGCTTCATACAATCTTCGGGAGCGGTTCTCAAAATGATTTCAGTGGATTTGTTATCTTCAAGTTTACCACAAAAATCTCTAAAGGTGATAGGAGTTTTGAAATCAGGCAAGTTGTACATTTTCTGAATGAATTCAGTAGCGCTTTGAGTCAAACCATATCTTGGAATATGAACTCCATTATCAGATACGATAGGAGCGCTGTAGTCCATGATAGGAGCTACATATTCGTACAACATTTTGAAAGAACATCTGCTGTTATTGGTACTAATTTTATAACTATACTTACGAATGATTGCAGAACCAAGAGGGAAACAATAGCCAACAAGAATAGTAAAATCACCCGCCTTTCTTCCAGCAGTTACGAAATGAGTAATACCATCAATAGAATTTCCGTCAACAGGAGCACCACTAAGAATATCAAACTGACAATCCTGAGCACGTCCACGCTCAGGCTCATAAGAGAGAATAAATGTACCCTCAATAGGAGTAAACTTGTCATTGTAACGCAGGGTATACAGACGAGAAAGTTCCTCTTTCTTCAGGTCAATCTGTTCATTCAAGGATTTAATCTCCTTGTTGATTTTATTCATCTTTTCATCAGCAACATAAGAACCAAAGAAATCCTCGTAATTGTGGTCAGCAGTTTTGTAGAACTCAGCGATGTAATTAGTAGACATAATTCAAATCTCCTTTAATGTTTTATAAATGATGTGTTGATAGGGACTTTATATAAAGGGGGAGGTTTCCCTCCCCAGATGTTAGATAAGCTCACCAGTGTAGTTGTAAAGCTTACCATCAACTTTTTCACGAAGTTCATGGAATTCACGAGACTTCAAGACTCCAAGGATTTTCTCCTTGAACTCAGGCTGATTACGATAATAATCACCGTTGTAATTCCAATGACGCTTATAGATTTGCATAGAATCCTTTTCTTTAAGAGCCTTAACAGGGGTGTAAAGAGTAACAGTTACATCTTCTCCCTTGCTATTCTTATAGGTGAGTTTGATGTAAATTTCAACAGGACAACTACCATAAGAAGGGACATAAGATTCAAACTTGTAATTCTTCAGATACGGATAATCTCGGAGAAGAGCCTCCTTGTAAACCTTGGCAAGATTCCCAACATTCTGATACTGATAGGAAACACGATAACCAATAGCAGGAAGATGAACAGTACGATGGAAATCAGTATTGCCTTGATATTCCTCGAAGCTGTGATAACGGTCAATGCACTCACGTTCATAGTTCTTTTCCCAATAACTATCCGGGGTTACATATTCTTGAGGAACGTAATGAACAGCACAAATATCTCCGATAGAGAGGTTTTCCAACACCCACTCAAGAGTAGACTTAGAAAAACAATTCTCCCAAGACTCCCAATTGCGGATATAGCGGTCAGCTTCTTCCAAGGTGACACCCTTTTCATCAGAACGGATGGGGGAATCATAGGTAGAAACGATATGATTACGAGAATTAACAGACTTACGCATAATAAATACTTCCTTTCTTAAATACAAATGTGTTTGAATGATGGACAATTAAATGGATAAAATGCGAGTTTTATTTTAGGCCGTTTCCCAGACCCATCTCCCTCCTGTAATCTTAGTATTATTGGGCTTTTCCCAAAGAGATTGTAATTCATCTCTATAAAAACCTCTCATTACAAGAGCGTATGGGGTGAAATAAAAAGATTTTTTGCCAACATAAGTCCCAGTTGGAGTGAATTTATCAACAACTACCAGATTCCACTGTCTCCCAGCATCGTCTAAGTTTTCGTCCCAGTAAACACTGACGATAAAATTCCCAATTCTTTGAACAGACATAATTAATCTCCTTTCAAATATCAATGGCGAAATTAGCCACACAAAGCCCATATTTTTCTTCGAGCCTTTCACAAACAGAATCTGCTATATCTCTTAAAAAACTGGTGCAAAGGTCATCGTATTCAAGGTCAACCTTTTTAGGAAGTTCCTTGATAGGGGTATCATCTTCAATATCCCACTCAATATTAGTTACATGAACAATCATCTTTAATCTCCTTTTTTAAATGAGAGGGAGAGATATTTCACTCTCCCTCATTGCTGATACTTACTGAATAGGCTTGCCCAACCACTCAATGTTATCCAAACAGATACTGTAACAACCAGTATCATTCTTGTTTGTAAAGAAACTTTCAGGGACATACCCAGTGGTACGAAGATACTCCTTGGTTACAGGAGTGGAATCAATATAATATTGAACTTTGGGCTTGTTGGGAGTATCGTACACACGGAGATACTCCTTGTACTGTCCAGCCTTATTAGTGTGGCAGATGATTCTGCAACTATCATCCTTCCACTGACCCCAAGGAAGCTTGGTAACATCCTCCATCTTCACTCCCTTAGCTTCAGCACGAGCGATTGCCTTTTTGGTGTTCTTGTAACTAATACCAACTCGGTAGGTTCCAATAACACGCTTAAGAACGTGAACACCCGCCTTTCGACCAGCGGCACTCAGGGTAACATCGGATACATAAGACATCTTGAAGAAAGTACCCGGCTTCAGAGTTGCGACCTTGATGTTAGCATAAACGTTATTCATAATGTTTCCTTTCTGCCCGTAAACCCGATAGCTCAGGATAATAAATTAAGTTATGATAAATGAGATTATGCTATTTGAGAGTTAGATTTCAACTTCGATGATTTTACCATCCCAGTCATGAGACCCGAACATCTCACACCATGCAATTGTGTAATCATAATCGTTCTGGTCATCAATGATTTCTTCCTGAACAAATCTTTCAAGAATTTCTCCCAGTTCATCCATGTCAGAAACCTCAACATCCCAGTTGTCTGTGTCAACATAACGGCAATACTCACACCACTTTTTGAACAGATAGATTTTTGCTTCATCGAAATCATCGAAGAATTCGGGAGTACCAATCTCACGCTCACAGCAGTCAATGTACATATACTTCTTCATAATGTTTTACTTCCTTTCTTAAATCACAAATAGTTGTTAATCGTCGAAATCGCAGTTTTCTTCGTCGAGGTTGGCATCTCCAACCCATTCAACCTGACCCATGGGAATTAAATTCAAATGCTCAGAAGCATACTTGATAGCTTCGTCAATAGTCATGTCATCAGGGACTTGAATAGAGGAGTTGTACACGCCAAGGCAGTTAACAGTTACATTCAGAGTTTTCATAATTTTATTTCCTTTTTTAAATCACAAATGTTTGTAATTACTTATTCATCTTCGCCTTTGCAGATTTTCTCAAGTAAATTGAGAACCATTTCATCTCTTTGCTCGATGTCATCAAACATAACCGTGACTTCCTTAAAAGTCTTATCGTTGGTCAGCTTAATCATACCTCTTGAACGAGGAATATACTCAATAGTAATCATTTTCTCACCTCCTTAATTGTTATTAGCCCAAACAACAAGAATCTCGTCATCTTCCAAAGTTGCTGTTCCCTTGCTATCCATTGTGAGCATATAAGGGACATCTGGATATTTAGTTTCATACTCACTTACCCATGTATAAAACCGATTATCTTTCAGGTTAACAGTTGCGAATGTGACTACCCCATCTTTTTCAGAAGTTTTTTCTGCATATACAAAGTACACATTAGGTTCTACTTCTATTTCGGGAGTCGTTGCAGGGGGTTTCATCCCTGTGAAAACCAGAACCATTATCATAAATGCTAATGCCCAAATAACGGAGAATGTCCAAAGGAATTTGGGATTATCGTATTCACAATAGAATACACCAGCTATTAAAATTATAAAGAAAATAACAACGATAAGCATAATAGTAGACATAATTTTTACTTCCTTTCTTAATCACTTGGCTACGCCAAATATATCATGAAAACAACCACTTGTCAATAGGTTAATAAAAATCTTTCACCTCCTTTCTCTTGTCTTTGTACTTACGATTGTTTTCATACCTGAATTTTCCATGCCTTTTAGCTACGGCATGACGGGTTTGAGCTCGAATGACTTCCATGGTTGCCAAATAACTCAAGTCTTCAATCTGTTTATTCATGTTAACCTCCTTATGCAGTCACAAATTTGTTGAGCTTATAACTACTGTGGTCAAGATTATTATTACTTCCAGAATATCCTTGACCAAGATTGAACAGGATTCTAAGAGAACAATAAACTTGAATGTCCTCTAACCAATCAATTACAAATTGGATGGCTTCCGGGTTATTACCCAACCATTTGTTATGATTACCATGAATCTGAACAACATTAGAATTATTAACTTCAATGGTATAGAAGCTTTTGTCTGGCTCAGAAACCTTTCTCAAGAAAAGAATGGTTTTGTATCCAGAAGCCACAGATTCCAGATAACCACCAACACAGTGGTTAAGACTTGCTCCCTCGTTAATAATGTCCTTTGGTTCACGGGGAACAATGATTTCAAATTCATCTCCAATCTTTTCGTACTTTTCAATTCTCTTTTTGTTGAATTTATCCCACCTTCCATCCTTTTTTAGACTGTTATATCTTTGTGCGTTTGCAATGTCCGTGTATTGGTTGTGCATCCATTCCAAATCTCTAAGAGTTCGAGCTTCAAATGGATTCATATTAGGAAGAATCTCATGAACACGGTCACACATAGTATAAACCGTATCTCTAAATAATCTAACAATATCAGTATCAGGATTTTTATCTTGAAGATTAATTAAGTTTTTAATGTTTTTTTATCTTGGTCAGTAGGAATAAAATCTTTTCTTGCATATCTAACGCAATCAGGAACGCCAAGATAGTTTTCTTTTATAACAAGTCCACTCCAATCTCCTGCTTTCGAAGCAAACTTGAAAATCTTCCGAGATTTCTTTTCATCCCAATGAATTACATCATCACCCCCAATCTGTTTGATGAATTTGATACTTGGTAAAGTATTTTTGTACGGGTCTCTAAATTGTTCCAGCATTTTGAGCTGAATCTTATTCATTCCTAAATTTTCATACAAAGTTCCCGTTTTCTTAGGAGTTGTCTCAAATTTATCTCTCAACAAAGTTGTTGGAGACCAAATCATTTTGGACATAAGATATTTATATCCAGCTTTTCCAAGCTTTTCAACAATGGGATATTTCAAAGTGTAAATAAGATTTACAATAAAACTATCTTTGTTTAGAAACTCGTTGTTAAGTAAGACATCAACACATCTGTCGATACGCTTAACCTTTCTTAGCTCATTGAAGTTAACGATGCGTTCAGCAGAACAAGCCGAATAGCAGTTGTTAGCTGCACATGAGCTCCATTTATCACCTCTTTTCTGTAAAATGAATTCCTCCTTTTCATTGAAGAAGAATCTATACTTTTCTTTATAACTAATTATTTGAGAAGTATAGTAACCTCCTTCATAGTATCTAACCAATACTCCATCTTTATATGGAACACAAATAACACCTTGGTTGCTAATCTTAAAAAGATTGGATAGATATTCCTTAGAAAAGTCGGTCAATCCTTCAGATTTAACAAGGGATTTCTTCACACTATTTTCTTTCATGGGTCGTTCTGCAACTTTTTCATACCAGTGTCCCACTCGAAATGGAATCCAATAGGCTTTTCTTCTCAGCCATTCCTCGGTGGCTTCAAATCTAAAGAAAAGCAAACCCTGTTTATCGAAATATCTGTTATGGATATTCTGAGGGATGTCACTCTGTAACCAATGGAGAAGAGTTTTATTATAAAACTTTCCATCTTTCTGGAGATAAGAAAAACCTTTGATTGCTTCTCCATTTTTGAATAAGAAATACCGCTTAATATTTATGTCTTTATATTCCCAACAACGTTTTTCTCCAGCTTTGGCTCTGTTACCTTTCATTACCACAGACGCAATTTCAAAAGCGTCAATTTCTTTGTGGTATTTACCATAATACGAAAAGATTTCGGGCTTTGCAGTTGTAACCGAGACTTTTTCGTTAGTGGTGTATGGATTTCTTATATCATTCAAATTATCAAAAAGATAATCGTATTTATAATTAGAAGGGGTACGCTCAAGGAATTCAACCTCTCCTGTCTTGGGACAATAAAACACTGGACTCTTTTCAACTATTTTCCCTCCCCATTCAGTACGGGAAGATTTGGTCTTGTCCCACTTGATGATAACATCAGGGGTAAGGGCGGAATCAGGAACTGCGGGAAGAGACTTGATGTACTTGATAGCTTTTTCGAAATTGATAGTAGACATAACACTGAACTCCTTTCAAATAAGAAACAAATTAGTTGTTAACAATAGGTTTGTAAGCATAGGAAACTACTTCCCATGTCTTACCAAACTGAATAACATGAATCATCTCAGGTCTCATAACCCTGAGTTCTTCAATCATGGTTTTTGCTTTGGCGAGAGATTTGCAAGGAAACCGAGAATATTCCACATAATCCTCACAAGATTTTCGAGTTTTCTGAGTATTCATTACTAATACCTCCAATAAAAATATTTTACAAAAGTCTTGACAAACAAGTTTTAGTGTGATATAGTACAATCAAGAAAGAGAAAGCTCGAACTTTCTCAATCTTAATTATACTTTTTGCAATTATGCGGTCGTGGTGAGACTCACATTAATTACGGTTATAGATTATACGAATCTACTAAAAGTTATAAACATAACTTACGAAGAAGATACACTTCATTAAATCACTCCTTTCGGATTGGTGTATCTATATAAACAGTGTTCGAGCACTGGAACTTTCAAATTTAAAGTAAAGGGTAGGAGCTTGTGGACTCCTACCCTTTATCTTGTTGCTTAGTTTTTATCTTCAATTTTGATGATTTCTTTTACTTCTGGATTCCAATAAAGTTTTACTTTGGAATCTTCAATTGGTTTATTAAACTGATGCCATCTTTTGTTGTCCTCATACGCATTTATCAACGCTAAAATTCCTCTTATTAAGCCATCATGAACAAGAGCAACTAACATTGCGGTCATAACAACAATAAAAGATATAACAATAAGATTGTCTGGAACGACCTCGCACCACCCAAAGTGTTTAAAAATAATTAAAACAATGATGACTTTTAAGGCGAAAACGAGATGCCCATAGATAGATTCGTTATTTTTCATTTTCTGTACTTCCTTTCGTTTTAAAAGGGAGAGGGTATATTTCAACCCTCTCCTGTTGTTGTTTAATTAACCTTTGAGATAGCGAAGAGAAAAGAATTACTTCTCGTCATCGTCATCCTCCATCTCTTCCAGCTTGTGAAGCTTGGCCTGAGCACGAAGCTTAAGAATCTCCCGGATGGCTTCCTTGGGAGTGTTATCTCCAATGTCAGAAGCATCAGCAAGTTCCTTGCCAGCCATGTCGTAAATCTTCTTGGACTGGTAGCTGATAACACAGTCCTCGTCTTCGATTTTCACCTGTTCATCAGGCTGAATCTGCTTCTCGTTCATGTCAGCCTCAAACTTGACCTGCGCCATCACCTCACGAATGAGGTCATAGCCCTTCTTGTTACTGTTATCCACAATCTTCTGGATGCAGCGGATACCAGCTTCACGGTCTGCCTCAGAGACAGACCCCATGTAGCCGCAAGGAATACCATCAATAGAAAGATATTCCATGTTGGAGTTGCTGTCCTTGAGCATCTGGACACGGTTGAGGGTAGCGTTCTTCTTAGTGTTGATAGTAGCCATAAATAGCCTTTCTCTCGTGGGTGTTAATGTCTTTTTCCTTGACAAATTATTGAACCTTAAAGGCTCAGTGGGATGCAGGATGTGTTTCAATCCTGCATCCTGTCAACCTTTAGAGCTTGTCAATCAGGTCTTTTGCCTGACGCTTCAGAGCAGTTAAAACGCCAATGTAGAAGTATCTATTTTCAAGCTCACTGGCAGGATAAATTTCGAGAAGTTCATTAACCTCTTCAGTTTCCACGTTAATTTCATGGGTCAATAAAGTGTTGATTTTTCCTTCAACATATTCTTTTTTCGTATAGGTTTTCATATAAGTTCTCCTTTCACTTCTATAACTTAAAGCTTTTCAATCAGGTCTTTCGCCTGATTTTTGAGCGCTACCAAGATACCAATCTCGGTGCAATAATGACTGACATCTGCGTTTGCATCGTGCGCCATAGCTTCTTTCATTTTTTCAACTTCAGACTCAATGGCTTTCTGGAGTAAGTATTCGGTTCTACGCTGAAGATAAATCTTATCGTTCATGTTAATCCTCCTCTTCCTGAGCATTGGTGGCTTCAAAGTCATCCGACCAACTAATATCTTCTTTGCCATAGCCTTCAACTTTGGCAAAAGCATCCGGTTCAGATTCAGCTTCAACCTCAACGAAGCCATAATGGACAAAGGTAACAGTGTACTTTTTCATGATTAATCCTCCTTATCAGCGTCAATAGAAGTGAACACCAAACCAGTTACATATTTACAACCAGTTTTCAATTCTCTCTCAAAATAGGTAATAATAGACTGAATCTTTCGACATTCCTCCGACTCAAAATAAGGAATGTTAACAACATCCCAATCAGCACATTCGGGATAATCATGGTTTACCACCAACTTTTCAACCACTTCAGTTTGATGTTTGAAGTGTTCCAAAAGTTTTTTGATTGAAACGAGGAAACAATCTTCGTTCCCATCACATTCAGAATCTCTAAGCAGAGAAACTACATGGTCAAAGAAGCCTCGATTAGAGGAAGAGAATACGGGATAGAAATCATCATCGTTGGTATTGACAACCAGAGTATAAATCTTAGACATATTTTAACATCCTTTCTTTAATACGTCAAGGGCTTAATAAAAATATCCACAAATATTTTATAAACCTCTTGACAAACTCAAACTTATTTGGTACAATACAATCACCAAGAGAAGTTGACCTGTAATCCTCTCTTGATGATTGTATGAGTAGCAATTACTCACATAACTAACTGTGGATTAGTTACGATTGTAAATGACTCTGATTGCAAAGACCTATGCAACCATATCAATGAAAATATATTTTTTTATGTGATATACTCCTTTCATATTTAATTATATGGAAACAAGCTTTACAGGAGCTTGGAATTTTCGAGAGAGAACCGTTGAGGACTTACTTCGGTTCTCTCTTGTTTTATCACCAAGCAAAACTGAGAGCACAAGAACCAACCAAATCTGAATAGTGGTCTCCAGTGCCATGATAGACAGCATAATCAAAGAATTCGTTGGAACTCTTAAAAGCGCTCAAACCAACAATGATTGCATCTTTCTTTTCAGAATCAGAAACACAAGTCGGATAAATCTTAATCAGACCTCCCAACATCCTCTGAGTATAACTCATTTTATCCTCTTCCCAATGCAAATCCTTGATAATCTGGAACACAAACCGAAGACCATCCTCACCGTGTCTACGCACAATGCGATAAAGCTCTTCAATAGCATTGATATTCTTATATCTGTTGATATAAGTCTCAGAATGATTGGTCTTAATCGTAAGGCCAAATTCCTTTGTTACTTTATCAATAGATAGTGCTTCGGGATAACGAGCGCAAAGTTCAGCTTTGTATCTCTCGTATCCACGAATGTTTGTCTTGCCAAGATTCTGAGAGGCAAATAGACTTGCTTCCTGCTGCTGAGAGAGATTAATGAAAGTTTTGCAAGTCATGCTCTTAACGTTGTATCCACGACTTCTCATGAACAGAAGAGCGCTTAATGTATGAGCTCCATCCATGAGATAAACGTGCCAAATGCCATCTACCTTACGAATGGAAGCTGCTTTAACCTCAACTCTATTCAGGTCAAAGGCATTAGTGATTTTTGCGATTTCGCAATTCTTGGGCTCACGCTGATAGGCCATATCAACTTCCAGTAAATCCAAAGGAATTTCTCGAATAGCCCAGTTCTTATTTTCGCCTCCTTTCTCAAGCTCACGCTCAACAGTGTTCCGAATATTCAGAACAGCCTGAGAAGCTTTGTTAGTAACTTTCTTGGGACGAAGGCAATCAAAGATGATTTCGTCAATGGTTTCGACCTTGGTGTTCTCGATGTTGTTGGTGATGGTAGACATAGTATACCTCTTTCTCCCGCTGTGCGGGTATAAAATATTGGAGCTCTGAGAACTCCATGATGCCCAAGGGATGCTTTCACCCCTTGGACACGAGCAATTCTCAGATTACACTTTCTGAATTGCATCCCAATAAAGGATGTCATGTTCGGTACTCAATTTCACCGTGTCCTCATTATTGAGCACTTCTGCAAGACCTCCACAACTCAGATGGAAGCCAAAGGAATTATGAGAGGTGAAGAACAGATAATAACTCTCTGTCCCTTTGTTAAGGTATAGACAATCTCTAAGGGCTCCATCTCGAATCAAAGTCCTCACAACTCCGTTGTCCTTAACGAAATTGTAAATATACGGTGCAGTACTCTCAATCTCGTCCATGAGAAGATACCTAAGTTCTTTCACCTCCTTCTCATTGAGCTTCCGAGAGTTTTCCAGAATCCGCTCTTTAATTTCCTTGGACTCGGAAATGAATCTGCCCTGTGCATCTCTGGGCTGGATGGAAGTGGCATTATTAGCGGAGGTGCTCTTAGTGATGTTAATACTCATAATATTTTCCTTTCTGGCTTAAAAGCCTACAAAAATATTTATCCAAATTTATCAAAAACTCTTGACAAACTTGAATTATTGTGCTATCATACAATCAAAGAGAAGCCCTACAACTTCTCAATGATGTATGAGTTATCGCTTACAAAGCTTAGTTACGATTGTAAACGATTCTTACAACACGAATGTTGTAATAGTAGGAAACATGAAAGATTCTCTACATGATTTTCACCCCTTTCACAATTTAATACCTGAGTGTTAGCTGTGTGGGTTACTAACACCAAGCAGAGTTTTAACCATCTACACTGACCGTAGATGCCCACAAGGTTCGTGTGGGTTCATTAAACACTCTATTGAGCCCTGAATGTATTTGCAAATCGTGAATGTATTCAGGGCTCTAACAATGCTTAATTAGAATTTGTTAACATCGACCAAGTACGGTCTTGCCAGTTTCCAGTTATAGCTGTTAACTAACCATCTTGGCTTGCGTTGGTCTTCATTCAGGCGCTTTGCCAGTAACCGAGCGAAATCCTGAGTTTTGAATTGCTGTTGCTCAACTCCCTTAAGCTTTACGGTAATCGCCTTACCGTATTTATTTATGACTTTATAATAAGCCATCTTACTTCACCTCCTTCTTCAGAGGTGCTCTCTACACCTCAGTTTTGTGACCCTTTCCGTCAAAGTGTCTAAATGCACCATAACTGGGAAGGTCACAGTTCTGATATTCTGGACGGCTTCTCACGCCATCCTTGATTTGCTGAATTGCCGTGAGATATGCCTGATTAACAGGACAATTCTCACAAGTGCCACAGTATCTGCCTTTGCAAATTTGAGAACAAAAGTTCCCAAGAGTAATTTTGCAGAACTTGATTGACCAAGCTCCATTGAGCTTATCAATCGTTTTCTGGACAGGGACTGCTAAGGTCATGGTGTAATTCTTTTTCATAATACTGAACTTCCTTTCAAAAATAGTTTTACAATTAGAATTTGAACGTTTCCCTGATAACTACCAAGTAGCGTTCGTCAAGTTCTACTTTTGCAGAGCTTGTATAGCCTCTCAGCTTTTTGTACTGAAAGGCTATGTTCGCCAAGGCTTTCTTTTGTGGATTTGGAGAGGTCTTGGCTACCTCAGTAAACAACTTAATGTTGCCTGCCGTTTCTCCAAATCTCTTTACCGGGCCTTCATATTTGAAGACCAATAGGTACTTTCCTATGTCATTTCACCTCCTTTAAAGGTAGTTCGAGGAAGGTTAGATACCTCACAACATCTTCAGGGGTCATATCAGAGGTAATTATCGTATGAATGATATTACCAAATCTGATGCGTGTGGTTCTCTTGGCAATGATAGTCAAGAGTTCTGTTACCTCTGGTCTTGTCCGCCAAGTGACAAGACCCAGCTCCATCAAGAGCTCTCTCTTACTTCTAACCATCTGTTTGTAAACCTTCATAACCGTTCTCCTTTCAAAGAACAAAATTCTTTATAACCCCTTGACAAACATTATCAAGTGTGTTATAGTAAGCGTAGAGAAGAGAACCTACCTCCTCTTCCCTACAGGTGCTATTCAGTAGTGTTAATTATTTTAAGCAACTAAGAAGCCGTTTAAAACAATTTCTACTACTTCGATGTTGAAGTCATAATTAACTTCTACTATCTTTTTCATTGAGCGTAACCTCCATGAAAGGATAAAAACATCTATTAGTGTAGGCTAATAGGTGTTAAATAGGCAAGGCTGCTAACTTGCCAATCTATGTGAACATTGTCTACGAGTGGAAATAGACAATGGAATTTTTATACAGAGAAAAGAGAACCTGTATCCTCTTTCCTCCTCCATCTTTATTTTACTTCGCTATTAGTTCAGACGATGGATAACGAAGGTTGCTACGAGACAAAGCTCGTAGTCAACAAGCAGTATTTTCTTCATTGTTTGTTGACCTCCCGAAGATAATACAAAATACAACTTAATACAGGTTAAGTTGTATTAGACCTCCTTCTACTCCCGGTAGTTGGGGGTCTTCTTGGATAGGGCCATTTGTTTATACTCGTTGACCCTTCAGGACGAGTTTTCCCATAGTTACCAGTTATAAACCATGGGGAGGCACATATCACGAAGTACCTTTAAGTTCTGTGCGTTGGAAGTATTGAAGACCCTACTGGGAAGCTCTTCATTACCATCATACTGTTTAACGACAACCTCCTGATGGTTTTCAGACTTCCGATAAGATGTCTGATAATTGGCTCCATCAAAGAGCCAATCCATGGATAGAATTACACTATCCATACATTCAACATCATACTGCTTTCCAAGAGCAGCAAAATGTTCACGAAGAGCAATCAAAAAGCAGGGAGGATATTCCCAGCTATTGCTGATGTCCTCGTTATTGTAGTACGCCGTGCGGAGTTTGTTGAACTCCATAAACCCTTTGTGAGAAAGACCACTAAGACCTTCTACCACAAAAGTAGTACCGAAGACGTTCTTCTTGCTGTTGTTGATAGTGGTATTCATACGAGTAGCCATGGCTGATGTCTTCCTTTGCCTGTCCCATACAGGTCTTTAAATTTAGTGCTTGGGGATGTTAGGATAGCACCTGTTTGAAGGTACAGATGCTTCAGGAAACCTTTAAAGATTATTTGTTAGAATCAGCGAAGAGTACCCACTCTTCGCCGTTTCTATCAATAATATGTACAGCAGTGTCACCACCTTCATTGGTTCCCACAACTACCTTTTGGGTAGAAGAGAACCAATTTTCCATCTCTTCATTATTGGGAATGGTGTGGTGTTCAGATGCTACACCAGCTTCGTAGCCATTGTTGTAGGCTTGCTGGGTATCTTCCAAGGTCAGGTCGTTCTCGTTGTGGTAGATAAGCACCATTGCGAGGGTGCAACCAAGAATGATAGTGACCATCAGGAGCACCCAATTCACATTGATGTGCTTCTTCTTCTCAATAGCCCCGATGATGACAAAGGTGGAGAAAGCAATGATAGAAGCAATGATTACAGCAAGGATGATGTACAGAGTGGTCATAACGGATACCTCCAAAAGTTATTTGCTACCAGATTCTTCGACCTTTTAGTAGCTTCAAGGCCATCCACTCAACCTTTTCTCATGACGGGCTTGTGACCGTCCAATGGCAGTTTTAAATGGCGGACAGGGGAGAGGATTTTGCTCCTCTCCCCTTTGAGACTTAACGAAGACTTACGATAAGCTCAACAGCTTCTTCGTAAGTGTCAGCAAATCCGACCGGATTGCTACCTTTGTAGATAGCAAAACCACTGAGAGACATGGAGATGATGGTGAAACCGTGATAATTGTAAGTCATATGAATGACTCCTTTCTGGTTTTAACGACTTTTCCTTGTCGTATTTGTTGTAAGTAAAAGCTTAATTTACATTTAAGTTTTTACTTACAATTTATTTTTATAT
>ERZ1034691.763-NODE-763-length-23152-cov-12.372473_pt1 | contig 23152 bp, 22 predicted proteins | sample MGYA00520638_ERZ1034691 | MGnify/ENA primary metagenome ERZ1034691 (study PRJEB33766, sample SAMN09781763) | gut metagenome | biome: gut microbiome | host: Homo sapiens | place: Madagascar | study: EMG produced TPA metagenomics assembly of the PRJNA485056 data...
TTCTTATTTAGTAAAAGGAGTACAACTATGGACAAGCAGAACCGTAAAGCCATCATCGCCGGCAACTGGAAAATGAACAAGACCGCCACCGAGGCAAAAGCCCTGATCAACGAGCTAATCCCCGCCGTCAAGGACGCCGGCTGCGAGGTCGTTATCTGCGTTCCCTTCACCGATCTGGTCACCGCCGTTGAGCTGACCAAGGGCACCAACATCCATGTCGGCGCCGAGAACGTCCACTTTGAGAAATCCGGCGCCTTCACCGGCGAAATTTCCGCCGATATGCTGACCGACCTCGGCGTAGAGTACGTCGTCATCGGTCACAGCGAGCGCCGCCAGTACTTTGCCGAAACCAACGAAACCGTCAACAAGCGCACCAAGGCTGCCTTGGCGGGCGGCTTGAAGCCCATCGTCTGCGTCGGCGAGAGCCTGGCCCAGCGCGAGCAGGGCGTCACCGAGGAGCTGGTCCGTATGCAGGTCAAGATCGCCCTGAACGGCGTCACCGAGGACGAGCTGAAGAACGTTGTCATCGCCTACGAGCCGATCTGGGCCATCGGCACCGGCAAGACCGCTACCTCCGATCAGGCTGAGGAAGTCTGCGCCGCCATCCGCAAGGTCGTCGGCGAGCTGTACGGCGAGACCGCTGCCAAGGGTCTGACCGTTCAGTACGGCGGCAGCATGAACGCCAAGAACGCCGAGGAACTGCTGGGCAAGCCCAACGTGGACGGCGGTCTGATCGGCGGCGCTTCCCTGAAGGCTGACCAGTTTGCCATCATCGTGGACGCTGCCACCAAGGGCTAAGCGCCCCATTCTACCCTTTGCAAAGGAGTCAAATCTATGTCCAAAAAACCTGTTATGCTCTGCATTATGGACGGCTTCGGCTGGACGCCGGACAAAACCTTCGGCAATGCCGTGGCTGCTGCCAACAAGCCCAACCTCGATAAGCTGTTCGCCAACTACCCCATGACCACCATCGAAGCCTCCGGTATGGCGGTCGGTCTGCCCGACGGTCAGATGGGCAACTCTGAGGTCGGTCACACCAATATGGGCGCCGGTCGCATCGTGTACCAGCAGCTGACCCTCATCACCAAGTCCATCAAGGACGGCGAAATGCTGAAAAACCCCGTCCTCGTCAACAATATGAAGGCTGCCATCGACGCCGGCAAGGCGATCCACCTGATGGGTCTGGTCGGCACCGGCGGCGTTCACAGCCACGCGGACCACTGGTTCGGCGTGCTGGAAATGGCCAAGCACATGGGCGCCAAGGAAGTGTTCCTGCACTGCATCATGGACGGCCGCGACACCGACCCCCACAGCGGCAAGGGCTTCCTCGCCGACCTGCAAGCCAAGCTGGACGAGCTGGGCGTGGGCGTGATCGCCAGCGTTTCCGGGCGTTACTACGCCATGGACCGCGACAACAACTGGGACCGCGAGGAAAAGGCGTATGCTGCCTTTGTCTACGGCGAGGGCAACCATGCCGCCAACGCCGCCGAAGCGATCGAAGCCAGCTACGCCGCTGACGTGACCGACGAGTTCGTTGTGCCTGTCGTCACCTGCGAGGGTGGTCGCGTGCAGGACGGCGACACCGTCATCTTTATGAACTTCCGCCCCGACCGCGCCCGCCAGATGACCCGCATTTTCTGCGACGACGCCTTTACCGGCTTTGAGCGCCGCGGCGGTCGCAAGCAGGTGCACTATGTCTGCATGGCAGAATATGACGCTACTATGCCGAATTGTGAGGTCGCCTATCCCCCCGTTGAGCTGAAGAACACCCTGGGCGAGTACCTGGCCGCCCACGGCAAGACCCAGCTGCGCATTGCCGAAACCGAGAAGTACGCCCATGTGACCTTCTTCTTCAACGGCGGCATCGAGCAGCCCTGCGAGGGCGAGGACCGCAAGGTCATCCCCAGCCCGAAGGTTGCCACCTACGACCTCAAGCCCGAAATGAGCGCCTATGAGGTTGCCGATGAGTGCAAGGCACGCATCGAGAGCGGCAAGTATGACGTCATCATCCTGAACTTTGCCAACTGCGATATGGTCGGTCACACCGGCGTGTTTGACGCTGCCGTCAAGGCGGTGGAAGCGGTTGACAAGTGTGTGGGCGAGGTCACCGACGCGGTGCTGAACGCCGGCGGCGTGGTGTTCCTGACCGCCGACCACGGCAACGCCGAGAAGATGAAGAACCCCGACGGCTCCCCCTTCACCGCGCACACCACCAACGTCGTACCCTTTGCCGTGATCGGCGCTGGCGATGTGAAGCTGCGCGAGGGCGGCTGCCTGGCAGACATCGCCCCGACGATGCTGCCCTATATCGGCTTGCCCGTTCCCGCCGAAATGACCGGCAAGAGCATTATTGTTGAGTAATTTTAGCGATATAACGTAAAAAGCGTTCCCTCCCGCGTATGCGGGAGGGAACGCTTTTTTGTGGGGTGCGTTTCGCGCGGCAGGGGCAAGCCCTGCCCGCGCGTATGGCTTCCCCCTTTGGGGGAAGCTGTCACCGCAGGTGACTGATGAGGGGGCGTCTGCCGGACATTTCCCCCTCATCCGGCGCGCAGGCGCGCCACCTTCCCCCAAGGGGGAAGGCTTTCCCTACGGGAAAATAGAATAAAAAATGTGTCCGCGCAAGCGGACACACCAAATCTTAACACTTAACGCTGCACTCGCTTTTTCTCCGGCAGCTGGCTGGCAACGATGGCAGCAAACATCAACGCGCAACCGGTCAGCTCGGTGGGGGTCAGCGTCTGGTGCAAAATCAGCCAGCCCGCCAGCGCGCTGAACACACTTTCCAAGCACATGGCAAGGCTTGCGATCGTGGGGTCAAGGTCCTTCTGCCCCTTGATCTGCAGGGTGTACGCCACGCCGCTGGACATAACGCCGCAGTACAAGATCGACACGGCGGCATCGCGGAACTGCTGCACGGTGGGCTGCTCAAACAAGAACATCCCCACAGTCGAAAACACCGATACCACAAAAAACTGCGCAAAGCTCAACTGGATACCGTCCAGCTTGGGGCTGAAATGGTTCACCAGCAAAATCTGCCCGGTGAACAGCAGCGCCCCCAAAAGCAGTAGCCATTCGCTGCCCGAAAGGCTCAGGCTGTCATGCCCTGCCATACACAGCAGGTACAGCCCCGCCACGCTGGCTGCCACGCAGCAGCACAGCTTGACGCCGGGCTTTTTACCCGCAAAAATACCGCATACCGGCACCAGCACCACATACAGTGCTGTCAAAAAGCCTGCCTTGGCGGTGGTTGTGCCGGGGATGCCCATCTGCTGCACCACCGATGCCGCAAACAGCGCCGTGCCGCAGCACAGCCCGCCGATGACCAGCGTTTTGCGCTGCAAAAAGAAGGGTACGCGCACCCCCTTGCGGCGCTGATTTACCCGGCGCGCGCCCATAAGCCCCAGCAAAAATACGCACGCCAGCCAGCTGCGGCTTGCCAAAAAGGTGTACGCGCCCATATACCCGCCGCCCACGCTCTGGGCGACAAACGCCGTACCCCAGATAAACGAGCACAGCATCAGCAGCAGGGTGTTGCGAAGTTGTTTTGTATCCATAGACTTTCCCTCTAAAAACGCCCGCGCTTGTTTGGCGCGGGCGTCATTGCCTTGTGTTTTACGGTTCTTGTTCGGTTTCGATGCTCTCCAGATCGGTGCTGCCCAGACCCGAAACCGTCAGCCCGCCGGTGACATACACCGAGGAGGCGTCGTAGCTCAGGGTGACCTTGTACTGTTTGCCGGGCGTTAAGCCGGAAATCGTGGCGCTGCGGCATTCGCCGTCGGCGCGGAAATAGGTCGTCGATTCCGGGATATACGCAACCTTGGTGCGGTCGTCGGTCAGCTGCCAGACCGCCAGCTTGTAGTACATATAGGTTTCCTTGGTTGCCTCGGTTGTGGCGTAGGAGGTCAGCGTCACGGTGTCAGAGCCTGCCACAAAAAAGTCGGTGCTGCCCAGCTGCACGCCGTTGAAGGAGGCGTACAGGGTGCTGCCCTCGGCATAGCTGACAAAGCGGGATGCCGAGGTGTCCATACCGGAAGGGAACACCACCTCGCCGCCGTCCTCGGCAAAGATGCGGGTATCGGTGTCGTCATCGGAATTTTCGTTGACAAGACCCATCATAGTGCAAAGCTTGAGGATGATGGGCTTCAGCGCTTTTTTGGGGGAGCAGGCGGTCAGCGTCAGGCACAGAAAAAGCGCCGCTGCTGCCGCAAAAAGTGGCTTGCGTTTCATATAAAAAACCCTCCGTAGGGTATACACCCTTATTTCAGCAACATAACATACCGTACATTATACCGCAAACCGCTGCAAAATGCAAACGGTCGGCGTGTAAAATCTGCCGCATTTTTGTCCTTATACAGTCACATCGCCGACCAGCATCTGCCCGGCAGGGTCGATGGCATACACCGTGCATTTGCGGGGCGTTTCCTGCTTGGGGATGCACAGCCCGCCCTGCACAGGCTCGGTAAAATGAAAGCTGCGGTGCGCGGTGGAGGCGTGTACCGTGCCGTCCGCTTCCGTCCACGCCAGCAGCCCGCCGCCGGTGCAGAAATCCTCACGCAGGGGCTGTTCCTCGCCGTTGACAAACAGGCGGTACACGTCGGGGAACTCCGCCCCGGCGGGGCGCACCCATGCGCCGGTGCGGGTGCGCGGCATAAAGCCGGAGCCATTGGGACGCGGGCGCATCAGCAGGGCGACGTTGTCCCACGCCACCATAAAGCTGTCCAGCGGCATGGCGGTTTCGGCGGCAAAGTCGGCTTCGGCGGCGCAGGGGTCGCACAAAAGCACCTGCGGGTTGCTGCCCACGGCAGTAAAGCCGCGCACGGCGGCAAAGCGGCGCTCGGGGCGGCCGGCAGCCAGCTCGGCGGGGGTGGCTTGCAGCGCCACCACAGCGCCGAAGCCGTGACGTGCTTCCTCGCGCAGCAGCGCCAGATTGCCGTAGCAGACCCACGCGGGGAAGCCCCACGCCGCCGCGGCAGCGGCAGCAAAGCAGAGGTTGCGGGGGTCGGTGCTGTCAGCGCGCCAGTCGCGCAGGACTTGGGCAAGCTCCTCGGGCAAAAGGTCGGCGCCCCAGCGGTTGGTCAGGGCGGTCAGGCTGCAGGCTAAATCCATCCACGGGCGCAGCGCGGGGGCGCGGCGGGCGGCAGCGTAGGGCAAAAGATGCAGCCGGGTGTTGACCGGGCGCCCGCCGGCGGGGATGCCGTCCTGCGTGCGCACGCTGGCGCAAAGCAGGCTGACCGCGGGGGTGGCACGCTCGGTTTTGGTGTACAGGTAGATGCGCAGCTGCACCTGCTGCCCGGTCTTGCTGTCCAGCTGCAGCACATCGGGGCGCTGCTGCAGGCAGCCCCTGTCCAGCGGCGCAGGGGATTCACGGCGCAAAAAGCGGCTCCATTTGCCAAAGCTGACCCACGCCGACCAGTTGCCGTCCACCATGACGCGCGCCTGCATCTCCACCGCCGTCTGGTCGGGGGCGTCGGCGTTCCAGCTGACACGTAGCGCGTCAAAGGCGGGCATCGGCAGGGGGGCGCTGGTGTAGCAGCCGTAAGGCACATAGCCGCCCTGCACAAGGTCCAGCACGATGCGCCCGTCCGATATCGTGACGTTGTCCAGCTCACCGCGCATAAAAACGTCGGTGTCACGCAAAATTGCGGTATTTCTCTCCATAATGCAGCCCCTTTACAGGTCGTGGTTCTCTGCCTCGCGGGCAGCGATACGCTCGTTGATCTCGGCATCGCGGCGCGCCTGCAGGGTTTCCTCCAGCCGGAATACCTTGTCCAAGCCGGGATAGACGATCATCAGCGCGGGGATGACCGGCAGCCAGAAGCCGAACACCACGATCACAATCATGCTGGCGGGCAGGGTCAGCAGCATAACGACCCAGTACACGGCGGTGATGGCAGCTGCTGCCAGCGTGCGCGGCAAAAAGCCGAAAAACATCAGCGCGGCGTTTTTGATCAGCTCCGGCAGCGGCAGATCCACCAGCGGGATCTGGGCAAACAGCCAGACCAAAAAGCCCACGCAGACAAACATACCCGCCACGGCAGCCACCCACATCATGGTGCCGGGGTTGGCATCGTTTACCATATGGAACAAAACGGCGCTCCAGCCGCCCAAAAACAGCCCCAGCAACGCACCGGGTATCAGGCTTTGCCGCCAGTTCTGCCGCCATGCACGCTTGTAGGTGTGCCACCAGTAGCCCGGCTCATCGCGCAGGGCGCGCAGCACCGTGTCGGCAAGACCCACCAAAAACGGACCCGCCAGCGCACCGCCCAGCGCACCGCCCAACGCGCACAGCAGCGGGGCGTGCGCCATCAGCCCGAACAGCACAGCGGCAAAGCCGGGCAAAAAGGCGGCGCAGCACAAAAAGCTGGCGCGGTAAAAGCTCCACAGGTCGCGCCCCAGCAGTTCAAAAAAACGGGCAATGCCGACCTTGCGTCCCGAGGATTCGTTCATACAAAAGCTCCTTGTTTTTTGCTTTATTTTGACTTGTATGCAGACATACAGTATAATAGGAATACAGTATAATCATACCGTTCTGCTGCGCGGTTTGCAAGGTTTTGTTAAAATAAGTTTACAAATAATCGCGCAAAAATGTGTTACAATAAGGCAGTTGCTTTTAAAAAGGAGAGTTTGCCAATGGCATGGGTCACAAAAGACAGCGTGGAAACCTACACCCCGCCCGAAGCCGCCAAGGAATACACCCGAAAAGAAAAGGCTGCCAACTGGTGGCATTACAACAAAATGATCGTTGCGGTGGTGATCGCGGCGGTGGTGCTGATGGCGGTATTCCTTAAGGATACCGTGCTGCAGACCCGCCCGGATGTCAAAATCGGCTATGTCGGTACCACCGAGCTGCCGCAGGATACCGTCACCGCTTTGCAGGACGCGCTGGTTCCCTTTTGCAGCGACCTGAACGGCGACGGCAAGGTCGTGGTGCAGATCAGCCAGTACACGGTGGACTTTTCCGGGGCGGAAAGCAATGCCGACGCCTACTACCAGATGGCGGGCGTCACCCAATTGAGCGCCGAGGTCACCGGCGGCGAAACCTTTCTCTATATTTTGCAGGACCCGGCGGGCTTTGAAAAGAACACCGGCGCGCTGCGGTATCGGGACGGCACCCAGCCCGACGATGCGGAAACGCTGCCCGACGACGCATGGCAGCAGATGGTCTACCGCTGGAGTGACTGCCCCGTGCTGACCGGGTTGGCGTTGGGGCAGTACGAGGGCTACACCCTGATGGACAGCCTGACGGGGGACAACCAGGACGTGCTGGCAAATTTGTACATCGGCGCGCGCGGCGTGTGGGACGACAAGAACGCCGACAAGTTTGCCGCCGGGGAAGCCTTGTGGCAGCAGCTGACCGCCGGCGCTGCGGAGTGACCGCCATGAAAATGCCCGTATGGCTGCGGCAGGCACTGCGCCGCCGCAAGCGCACCGCCGACCCCCGCCGGGGGATGCAGAACCCCTACCACCGCTGCTTTACGCAGGACCGCACCTTTGAGGAGCTGGCACGCAAGGCGCGGGAAATGCAGAAAAATCCCCCGAAGGAGCCGTGAGCTTATGCCGAAAATCATCGAAGTTACGCAAATATCTGCCCCGGAGCTGGACGTGTATGCCCGCCTGACCGAAAACGCCCTGCGCAGCCGCGCCGAGCCGGAAAAGGGAATTTTTATTGCTGAAAGCCCCAAGGTCATCGGCACGGCGCTGGACGCCGGGTGCGAGCCGCTTTCCTTTTTAATGGAGCGCCCGCACATTGCGGGGTCTGCCGCCGCCGTGCTGGCGCGCTGCCCCGATGTGCCGGTGTACACCGCCGACCGCACAGTGCTGCAGCAGCTGACCGGCTACACGCTGACCCGCGGCGTGCTGTGCGCCATGCGCCGCCCCGCCCCGCGCACGGTGGCGGAGGTCTGCCAAAACGCCCGCCGCGTTGCCGTGCTGGAAAACATTGTGGATTCCACCAACATCGGCGCGATTTTCCGCAGCGCGGCAGCGCTGGGCATGGACGGCGTGCTGCTTTCGCCCGGATGCTGCGACCCGCTGTACCGCCGCGCCGTGCGCGTGAGTATGGGTACGGTATTTCAGATCCCGTGGGCGCGGCTGGATTGCTGGCCCGCCGGGGGTATGGACGCGCTGCACGCCCTGGGCTTTAAGACCGCCGCCATGGCGCTGGATGACCGTGCCGTCAGCGTGCGCGACCCCGCCCTGCAGCGCGAGGAAAAGCTGGCGGTGGTGCTGGGCACCGAGGGCGACGGTCTGGCAAAAACGACGATTGCCCAATGCGACTACACGGTGATGATCCCGATGTGCCACGGCGTGGACTCCCTCAACGTTGCCGCCGCCGGGGCGGTGGTGTTTTATCAGCTCTGCGAGTGAGAGCGGCAAACCGCCTGTATGGCTTCCCCCCAAGGGGAAGGCTTTTGCGCGGTAGGGGCGACCATGGGTCGCCCGTTGCAATCATCCCGGTAATGCGAACTAACGGGCAAACCGCACGGAACGGTCAAGACCGTTCCCTACAAACCTGCCGATATGTCCCTGTCATCGCAAAAATTTGCGGTTGTTGCCAAATTCTCCGGCGGGGTGGGGTCACCCCGCCCTACATGGTACTATAATAAAAACGTGTCCGCGCAGCGGACACACCGTATCTTAACTCCAAACTCTTAACTCTCCACTCTGTACACTGTCATTTTGCTGCAAAAATATGACAAAAATTTTACGTCCCGCTTACCGAAAGGCAGGCGGGGCGTGTTGTTTTTGCACGGCTAAAATGGTACAATAACGTTGTATCCGTCTAATCTCAAAATGTAAGAGGGAGGCTCGATCTATGGGCTTTTTAAAAAAATTCACCAAGCAGGAGCTTAGCTGGATGATGTACGACTGGGCGAACAGTGCGCACTCGGTCATTGTCGTCACCATTCTGCCGATCTTCTTCAACTCGGTGGCGGAATGTACCGCCGACAGCGTTTCCAGTATGTCCATCTGGGGCTACGCCACCAGCATTGCCATGGCGATCGTTGCCTTGTCCGCGCCGTTTCTGGGCGTGTTCGGCGACATCCGCGGTATGCGCAAAAGGCTGTTCACGGCGTTTTTGCTGCTGGGCGTGGTGTCGGTCGCCGGGCTGGCGTTCACCCCGCTGATGGACTTCACCTCCTCACCTGCGGCGGCGTCCAAGGTCGCAATGCTGGTGCTGGTGCTGTACATTTTAAGCACCATCGGCTTTGATGCCAGCTGCATTTACTACGACGCTTTTTTGACCGACGTCACCACCGAGGACCGCATGGACTCGGTTTCTACGCTGGGCTACGGGCTGGGCTATATCGGCGGCTCGACGATCCCGCTGCTGATTTTCCTGATCATGAACGCCGTGGGCGTGCCGATGCTGACCTGCCTTGCCTTTATCTTTGGCTTTACCGCCGTGTGGTGGCTGGCGTTCAGCCTGCCGCTGCTGAAAAACTGCAAGCAGACCACCGGCAAGCCCTACGAAAAAGGCGATGTGGGGCGCAGCATCAAAAACGTGTTTACGACCATCCGGGAAATCGCCGCTGACAAGCCGATGCTGGTGTACATTGTAGCGTACTTTTTCTACATTGACGGCGTGCATACCATCATCAGTATGTCCACAAGCTACGGCACCAACCTGGGGCTGGATTCCGCCGGTATGCTGCTGGCGCTGCTGCTGGTGCAGGTGCTGGGGCTGCCCTTCTGCCTGCTGTATATGAAGCTGGCGGCAAAATTCGGCGCCCGCGTTATGGTGGGCGTGGGCATCGGCGTGTACTCGTTCATCTGCATCTTTGCATTCTTTATGAACAGCCTGTGGCAGTTCTGGGTGCTGGCGGTGCTGTGCGCCACCAGCCAAGGCGGCATTCAGGCGCTGAGCCGCTCGATGTTCGGCAAGCTGATCCCCGACAAGGACCGCAGCGGCGAGTTCTTCGGCTTTTTTGATATCTTCGGCAAGTTTTCGTCCATTCTGGGTCCCACGCTGGTGGGCGGCGTAAGCGCGCTGGCGTCCGCCCGGATGCTGGCGGCACAGGGGCTGACCGCCGCCACCGCCACCGCCGAGCAGGTGGATGCCATCAACCGCGCCGCCGGTCCGTACGGCATTTTGTCGGTGATTTTAATTATCCTGGCGGGCGCGGCGCTGTATTTCTTTGTGCTGCCCAAGACCCTGCAGGGCGACAGCCGCAAAATTTAAGAGGCGTCGGGGTTTGACAATTTGCCCGCAAACGTCTACAATAGTAGGGCTATACTGTAAATGTAGGAAGTGACAATACCATGCCCGAAGGCTACACCCATGTGCGCACGGCACGGCTGGCGGCTGCAGCGATCCGCTGCAAAATACGGTACCCGGCTGCCTTTGCCGCCGGTGCCAACGGACCGGACAGCTTTTTCTGCTTTGAAGTGTGGAAAAAACGCGCCAAGCGCCGCTATGACCTGATCGGTCTCGGCAACCGTATGCACGAGGAAAAGACAGGCGATTTTCTGTTCAGCCTGTGCAGGCACGTCCGCACCCGCCCGCAGATGGAGTATGTGCTGGGCTTTTTGTGCCACTATGCCGCCGACACCGTGATGCACCCCTTTGTTTTTGCCATGTGCGAGGAGGGCAAGCCCTACGCGCAGCCCGGCGGACACGGCTTTTTGGAGATCGGGCTGGACTCGGCGCTGTACCGGCAGGACACCGGCAGCGGCGCCGTCAACGTCGAGGACGTCAGCCCCCTGCCTGTGGGCGAGGAGCTTTCGGACATTATCACGCTGCTGCGCGACAGCCTGCGCGAGGTGTACGGCGAGGAGATCAGCCCTGAATACATCGCCGATGCGTTTTACCATATCTACAAGCTGCGGGGACTTTTTGCCACAGAAAGCCCGGTGGTACGCGGATTTTTTAAGGCGGTGGAGCCGCTTTTCGGCAAAAAGGACATGATTATGACACATGTTACGCCCTGCGAATTGTCCGAGGATCTGCCCGACCGCTGGAAGGACCCCTTTACCGGCGCGGTGTATGACGGCGGCGTGCGCGGGCTTTTGCCCCGCGCCCAGCAGCGGTGCGAGCAGTATATGAGCGCCGCGCTGCTGTTCTGGGGCGACCGCCTGAGCGCGGACGAATTTCGGCAGCATATCGGTAGTATGAGCTATACGGCGGGCATTGCCACCCCGGCAAGCGACCCCGAAAATACAACCCCAAAGGAGAATGAATTATGATTCGTATCACCATGCAAAACGGCAAGACCATCGACATTGAGCTGGACCACGCCGCTGCCCCCATCACCTGCGAAAACTTTGAAAAGCTGGTCAAGCAGGGCTTTTACAACGGGCTGACCTTCCACCGCGTGATTCGCGGCTTTATGATTCAGGGCGGCTGCCCCAAGGGCAACGGCACCGGCGGTCCCGGCTGGAACATCAAGGGCGAGTTTGCCCAAAACGGCGTAGCCAACCCCATCAAGCACACCCGCGGCGTTATCAGCATGGCACGCGCGATGGACCCCAACTCGGCAGGCAGCCAGTTCTTTATCATGCATCAGGACGCCCCGCATCTGGACGGCGGCTATGCCGCGTTCGGTCACGTTGTGTCCGGCATGGAGGTTGTGGATGAGATTGCCGCCGTCGCCACCGACTGGAACGACAAGCCTCGCACCCCCGTGGTTATGGAAAAAGTGGAAATCGTCTGATTGCATTTTGACTTATAATAACACCCCCTGCCGCCTGTTATGGGCAGCAGGGGGTGTTTTGCGCGGCGGGGGGCGGGGCAATAAAAATATGCTGCGCGGTAACGCGAAACTTGCGGGTAAACCGCATCTATGGCTTCCCCCTCTGGGGGAAGCTGTCACCGCAGGTGACTGATGAGGGGGAACCTGCCGGACATTACCCCCTCATCCGGCGCGTTCCGCGCCACCTTCCCCCCAAGGGGAAGGCTTTTGCCCCCGCAACATTTCCCACCGCACCACTTGCATTTCGCCCCCGTTTCGCGGTAAAATAGGGTGATAGATTGTGAGGATACCTATGAAATTGATGATTGCATCCGATATCCACGGCGCGGCGGGGTACTGCCGCGACCTGCTGACCGCCCACGACCGCGAAAACCGCCCCCGGCTGCTGCTGTTGGGCGATATCCTGTACCACGGTCCGCGCAACGACCTGCCGCCCGCCTACGCGCCCAAGGAGGTGCTGGCGATGCTGAACGCCCGCAAGAACGAGCTGTTCTGCGTGCGCGGCAACTGCGACGGCGAGGTGGACCAGATGGTGCTGGAATTCCCCATTTTGGCGGACTACGCGCTGCTGGAATCCGGCGGGCGGCTGATTTACGCCACCCACGGACACCACTTCAACACCGCCCATCTGCCGCCGCTGCAGCCCGGCGATATCCTGCTGCACGGGCATACCCACGTCCCCGCGTGGCAGCCCTTTGGTATGGACAATTATTACCTGAACCCCGGCTCGGTGTCCATCCCGAAGGAGAACACGCCCCACGGCTATCTGCTGCTGGACGGCAGCGTTTTTACCTGGAAACACCTCGACGGTACGGTGTACCACACCCTGACTGTATAAAAGGAGCATTGCTATGAAAATCCCCGCAAAAGGCTTTACCCACGGCGGAAAATTCCACGCAGACGATGTTTTTTCCACTGCGCTGCTGCAAATTCTGCGCCCTGACATCCAGATCGTCCGCGGCTTTACCGTGCCGGACGACTTTGACGGCATCGTTTATGATGTCGGCGGCGGTCTGTTTGACCACCACAGCGAGCCGCGCGAAACCCGCGCCAACGGCACCCCGTATGCCGCATTCGGTCTTTTGTGGCGGGTGCTGGGCGCACAGCTGGTGGGCGAGCATCAGGCCCGCCTTATGGACGAAAATTTCATCCAGCCGCTGGATCTGAACGACAACACCGGCGAGCAGAACTCGCTGGCGGACGCCATCGGCAGCTTTAACCCGCTGTGGGATTCCAAGGACGACCCCGACGCCTGCTTCCTGCGGGCGGTCGCCGTTGCCAAGCAGATCCTGGAAAACGAGATCGCCGCCGCCAACGCCGTCAACCGCGCCGACGACGCCGTGCGCCGTGCCTACGCCAATATGCGTGACGGCATCGTTGTGCTGCCCGCCTATATGCCGTGGAAAAACGGGTTGTACAAAACCGATGCGCTGTTTGTCGTCTACCCCAGCCAGCGCGGCGGGTACAGCGCGCAGTGCGTGACCGACCACCGCACCAAGCGCAGCAAGCTGCCGTTCCCCCCGGCGTGGGCGGGGCGTCCCGAGGAGGAGCTGCGCCGCGTCAGCGGGTTGGGGCTGCGGTTCTGCCATCCCAGCCGGTTTTTGATCACCGCCGACGACAAGGCGAACGCCATGGAAGCCTGCCGCCGCACCCTGCGCGCCGCCGGACGCCCGGTAAGCGAATGACGCCGGGGCAGGGACCCGCCGCCAGCACCGCCGCCGACCGCGCCCCGGTGCCGGAAGCAGCGTGGGTGTATCTGCTGCGCTGCCCGGACGGCAGCCTGTACTGCGGCTGGACAAACGACCTTGCCCGCCGCCTGAAAGCCCACCAAAGCGGCAAGGGCGGCGCCAAGTACACCAAAAGCCACGGCACCGCCGCCGTGCGGCTGACCTACGCCGAGCGCTGCGCCGACAAAAGCGCCGCACTGAAGCGCGAGGCTGCCGTGAAAAAGCTGCAGAAGGTCGAAAAAGAGGCGCTGGCTGCCCGCTGGCTTGCCGACAACGCCGTGACGCTGCGTATGGCGACCCCTGACGACGCCGCCGACGTTGCCGATTTGTACAACTGGTATGTGACCCACGGGGTGCAGACGTTCCAGTATGCGCCCAGCACGGCGGAGGAATACCGCCAAAACATCGCCGAGGTGCTGACCGTCGCACCCTTTTTGGTTGCCCGCGCCGCCGACGGGCGGCTGCTGGGGTTTGCCTGCGCCCACCCTTGGCACAGCCGCGCAGCCTATGCGTGGGATGTGGAAACCACCGTCTACTGTGCGCCGGATGCCGTGGGGCAGGGAATAGGAAAACGACTGTACACCGCGCTTTTGGCGCTGCTGCGGCAGCAGGGCTACCGCAACGCCTACGCGCTGGTCACGGGCGGCAACAAGCCCAGCGATGCGCTGCACAAGGCGCTGGGGTTTACCCGGTTCGGTGTCGAAAAGCGCACGGGGTACAAGTTTGGGCAATGGCTGGATCTGACCTATTGGGGCTTGCAGCTGGTGCCGGGCAGCGGGGAACCCGCCCCGGTGCGTAAGCGCCTGACCGATGAGGAGATCCGCACGGTATTGGAGAATGCGTAAACAACCCCGAGGTGCGCCTGTAAAGGCGCACCTCGGGGTTGTTGTTTGTCGAAAAGCCTTCCCCTTGGGGGGAAGGTGGCGCGGCACGCGCCGGATGAGGGGAAAATGTCCGGCAGACGCCCCCTCATCAGTCACCGGCGGTGACAGCTTCCCCCAAAGGGGGAAGCCATAGTTGCGGTTTTGCCGCAGCACTTATTCCAGCTCAAAATCGCCGGGCAGCAGCAGCTCCAGGCTGGCGGCAGGGTCGGCAATCAGGCGGCGGGATTGGTTCAAAATCGCCTTTTCCAAGGCGTTGCGCGCCATACGCCCGTTGCCGTTGGTGGCGGCGTCCTCGGCTTGGCGGCGGTCAAACCATTCGGTCAACGGCTGTTCGCAGCTTTCGTCCAGCCGGTAGCCTTTGCTTTTGGCGATGGAAAGCAAAATTTTGTACAGCTCTGCGCCCGTGTAATCGGGGAATTCGATCTGGTTCGGGAAGCGGCTGGCAAGCCCGGAGTTCGCGCTCAAAAACAGCTGCATCTCCTTGGTGTAGCCCGCCAGAATCACCACCAGATCGTTGCGGTGATCCTCAATGCCCTTGACCAGCGTGTCGATGGCCTCCAAGCCGAAGCTGTCCTCGCCGCCGCGGTACAGGCTGTAGGCTTCGTCAATAAACAGCACGCCGCCCAAGGCGCTTTGGATCACCGTGTTGGTCAGCGGCGCGGTATGCCCGACATAGCGCCCCACCAAGTCGGCGCGGGTCACCTCGACCAGCTGCCCGCCCCGCAAAGCGCCGATGGCTTTGAGGTACTTGGACAAAATGCGGGCGATCGTCGTCTTGCCGGTGCCGGGGTTGCCGGTAAAGATCATATGCATATTGATGTCGGCCACTTTAAGCCCTTCCGCCTTGCGGCGCTGCTGCGCCTGCACGTTTTTGGCGATATCACGCACATAATCCTTGATTTCGGTAAGCCCGACGATCTCGTCAAGCTCTGCCTCCACGGCATCGACATCCCCGCGGTACTGCTGCGGCAAAAGCGCCAGCAGATCCAGCGGTGCGGCGCCGTCCACCGCCATCAGCAGGCGGTCGTTTTCCACACACAGGGCGGCGGGGGTTCCGGCGGCGGGGGCGGTGTCGGCGTCCAGCACATACTCGGCAATGGCGCGGTAAATCGTGTCGCAGTAGTCGCGCATCGCCTGCATACCGCGGGTCTTGCCGTACTGCGCGGCGACAAGGTCGCGCACGGCGGCGTCCATGCCCAAGGTCAGCCCGCATTGGCGGCGCACCCGCTGCGCCAGTTCGTTCAGCTCGCGCGCGGCGATGGCTGCCAGTGACTCCGGGGTGAAGGCTTCGGTGCGGCAGATATCCCCGCAGACGGCATCCACAAAGCGGGCGCCGAAGGTTTCTGCCAGCGCCGCCTCGCCCTTGTGGGAGAAAAACACAAAATATTTGCCGCCCGCCTTCAGCTCGCCGATGGCACCGGGAGCCAGCGCCGTGCCGACATCCACCAGAATGCCGCGCTGCAGGACGTACCGGCTGGATAGCGCCAGTGTGCCGTCCATCGCCAAGGTTGCCAGCATATTCAGATAACCGGAGGCGCAGCCCTCGTAATTTTCAAAGGCAAGCACCTCCGCGTCCGATTGCAGCGCAGCGTACAGGTCCTGCAAAAACAGCTTTTCCTGCGCGGGACCGGGATACAGGGCAAGGTCCAGCGTTTCCACCAGCTCGCTGTGCAAAATGCCGCGCCCTGCCAGCTCGCGCACGGTGCAGTCCAGCGCGTAGTGCCGCCCGGTGCCGGCTGCACCGCACAGCACCAGAATGTTGCGCGCCCGGTCGGTGTCGGCGGCGGTACCCAGCACAAAGGGGCGGCGGAATGCCTTGACCAAGGCGGACACAAAAGCGTCCTGCCCCAGCACCTGCGCACGGATTTTTTCCGCTACACCGGTAAAATCGGCGTGTTTCGGCACGGCGGGCGCGGGGGTGGGGGCGGCGGTCTTGCCGCCCAGCAGACCGTCCTGCTTCAGGCTGCGGGCTAAATCGCTGCTCATCTTGCGCACGCTGTCGGCGGTGGCAGCGCCCGCCTTTTGCACGGCATCCACGGCACCGGCGGCGGATTTCTGGCGGCGGTTTGCCTGCTGCAGCGCCTCCAGCTGCGCCTGCATCTGCTGCACGGCGTCCCCGGCCTGGGCGGCCTGCTCGGGCGTGGCGGCGTACTTGCCGCCGCCCATCAAGCCGCGCACCCAAGCATCGTATTGATCTTCCAGACCCATGGCTTATGCCTCACTTTCTTTGCGGGGAAGTTTGACGGTGTAAAAGTCCTTGACCGAGCATCCGGCGCGCCCGCCGCCCGCACAGGCGCAGGCACACGCACAGCTGGACGCACAGGCACACGCGCAGGAGGAGGCACAGCCGCCCCCGCTGCTGTGGCGTCCCGCGCCGCCGCCCCGGCTGTGTCCGCCGCCGGCTTTAAAGCCCTTGGGCGGGTCGGTGCGGTGGTAGCCGCTGGGGGGCGGGGCTGTGCGCAGACGGCGCACGGTGTGGACGCCGTTGGTGTACCAGTACCAGTCGTCGGGGTCGATGTCGTCGCCAAAGCCGCCGCCCCAGTGGGGAGCCATGCTCAGCGAAATAACGATCACGGTCAGCAATATAATCAGAAAGGTAACGCCGATCACCTCATCCACAGAGGTGCCTTGGTCGTTGTCGTCCCATGTCAGCGCATCGTCGGGGCTGTAGGCGGCGTCGGGGTCAAAGCTCTCGGTCACCGGCATGGTGACGTGGACCTCCCCGCCCTGCCCGTGTCCCAGCGGACCGTACTCCCACAGGAGGTAATCCCCGCTGGTCGCCATATTGTCGGCGGTGCAGCCGTCGGTCCTGCGCCAGCGCACCTCCATCTTTCCCACGCTCAGCTCGTCAAACCAGCCGGGGGTAAAGGCAAAGTCGGCGGTGCCGTCGGTATTTAAGCGGAACAGGTGGCTCTGATGTACCGAAAACGCAAAGTGTACCCGGCTTTCGGCACCGATCTCGGAGGCAATGTCGGGGGCGTAGTAAGGCTCGGCAAAGGTAATCTTGGCGTAGCTGCCGCCGTCGCCGCTGTACTCGATGTCGGAGATGGTGTCGGTCAGGGCGGTCAGCTCGTCGGCGTAGGCGTTGGCAAGACCGATTTTGACCCAGGACAGGTAGTCGTCGCGTCCGCCGTCAATGACCTGCCAGTCGATCTCGTAGGTGATATCGGCAGAGCCGTCCTCCCGCGGGTCCACGGTGACGCGGTAGTAGGGGATGTAGTCCATATCGCCGCTTTCGGCGTGGGGGGCAAGGTCGCCGGCAAAGGCGGCAAGGCAGAGCAGGCACGCCAGCGCACCGACCAGCAAAAACGCGGAAATTTTGCGTACAAATGTTGTTTTCATCAGCAGCCCTCCTGCAGCGGGGTGTCGCCCAGCTGGCACTGGCGTTTCATACGGGCGCTTTCCTCGCGCACGGTGCGGCAGGAAGCGCTGTCCCAGATGCGCTGCCACGGCTCGTGCAGGATGTTGCCCAGCCCCTGCCCCGAAAGCCAGCTCTGGCAGGGCAGCACGGTGCCGTCGGGGGCAATGGCCATATTGGACAGGCACGCCCCGCAGCTGGGAATCTGCGTAAAGCCCAGCGCGGTCAGCGTGTCCTCACTCAGCCAGCCGGGGCTGGTAAAGTTGATCTCCAACCCGTGTTCGGCGGCAAACGCCATGGCGGGGCGCAGTGCCTCGGTCAGCTCGGCGGGGGTCAGGCGCACGGCGCGGCTTTCGTCCCCGGCGGCGTTGCCGGTGGGGATCAGCCCGCTGCAGGTCAGGTACCGCACGCCCATGCTGTGAGCAAATTGCACGGTGGCAAGATAATTTTGGTTTAAGCTGCAAAGCGGGGTGTTGATGCTGACGCTCAGCCCCGCGTCCAAGGCGTTGCGGATGCCGCCCACGGTGTCGGTAAAGCCGTTGGCGCCCACAAGCTGGTTGTGGGTAGCTTCGTCGGCGGAATACAGGGTGATCTGCACAGCGTCCAGGCTGGCATCGTGCAGGTCGCGGCAGAGCGCGCTGGTCAGCATACGCCCGTTGGTGTTCAGGCGGGTCACAAACCACTGCGCCGCCTGCACCAGCTTGACAAGGTCGCTGCGCAGGGTCGGCTCGCCGCCGGTAAAGGTCAGCTGCGGAATGCCTGCGTTGCGGCATTTTTCAATGACCGCCAGCCACTGGTCGGTGTCCAGCTCCGGCACCTCGGCAAGGGGCTGGCAGGCGGCGTAGCAGTGCAGGCATTTTTGGTTGCAGTGCCACGCGCCGTCCTTGGTCATGGCGCTGATCATCAGATCCATGCGGTGGGGTGCCGCCATGCGGGCAGCGTAGTCGCCAAGGCGCATCGGCTGCACCGACACCGGCGGGGTCTTGCCCTGCGCGATGGCAAGCAGGCAGTCCAGCAGCACCTGCAGGTCGGATTCGATCTGCACGGACGGCGTGCGGCGGTAAATTTTGCGCGCAGCGGCGACAGCCTGCGCCTGTACGGTGTCCCAGTCGGCAGGGGAGATCTCCTTGCCGGCAAAGGGCTGCAGGGCGTCCATCAGGCAGGCAAGCAGGATCGCCCAGCTAATTTGCAGCGGCAGGATGTCCTGCCCGTTCAGAATAGCAACAAAGGGGGTGGTGCGGTCGGGTTTGCGGCACGGCACCAGATGGATGCGCACCGCGCCGGGACCGTTGGGGTCCAGCGTGATATGCCGCACGCGGTTCAGGTGGTTGTATACATAAGCGCGCTCAGCAAGGCTGAGAAATTTCATAAAAATTCGTCCTCTCCGGCGGGATTTATATGGAAAAAGTATACCATAGCCGGGGAAAAATTACAATGCAGTCCGGGCGGAAAGTTTGGCGGCATTCGCAGAGTTAAAAGTTGAGAGTTTAGAGTTTAGCGTTAAGATTTGGTGTGTCCGCTTACGCGGACACGTTTTTATAGTGCGCGGCAGGGGCGGGGCATTGCCCCGCCCGCGGTTTTACGGAAATTACAATATTGCGGGGAAACCGCCTGTATGGCTTCCCCCTTTGGGGGAAGCTGTCACCGCAGGTGACGGATGAGGGGGCAACTGCCGGACATTTCCCCCTCATCCGGCGCGTTCCGCGCCACCTTCCCCCCAAGGGGAAGGCTTTCCGCCCTATAATAAAAAATGTGCCCGCACAGCGGGCACACCCTATCTAAACGCTAAACTCTGCACGCTCAACTCTAAGCGCAGCGCATCACAAAACCTTGCTCAAAAAATCTATGGTTCGCTGCTGACGCGGATGGTCGATGACCTCCTCGGGCGTGCCTTCCTCCACGATGTAGCCGCCCTCCATAAAAATCACGCGGGAGGCGACCTCGCGGGCAAAGCCGATTTCGTGGGTGACCACGACCATCGTCATACCGTCGGCGGCAAGCTGCTTCATAACCTGCAAAACCTCGCCCACCATTTCGGGGTCCAGGGCGCTGGTCGGCTCGTCAAACAGCAGGATATCCGGGTGCATCGCCAGGGCGCGGGCAATCGCCACGCGCTGCTTTTGCCCGCCCGAAAGCTGTGCCGGGTAGGCTTCGGCCTTTTCTGCAAGCCCCACGCGCTCCAGCAGGCGGAAGGCCTCCTCCTTGGCGGCGGCTTTGTCGGCCTTTTTCAGCTCCACGGGCGCCAGCATCATATTGCCCAAAACGTTCAGGTTGCTGAACAAATTAAAATGCTGAAACACCATACCGACGTTTTCGCGCACCTTGTTCAGGTCGGTTTTTTTGTCGGTCATATTGTGTCCGTCCACGATCACGGTGCCGCCGGTGATATCCTCCAGCCGGTTCAGGCAGCGCAGAAAGGTCGATTTGCCGCTGCCGGACGGTCCCAGAATGACGACGACCTCGCCCTCGCAGATGTCGGCGGACACGTCCTTGAGAACCTCCAGACTGCCGAAGTTTTTCTTCAGATGTTCGACGTGGATCTTCACGTTGTTCTTATTCACGGCCACGGTTCAGCCCCCTCTCCAAACGCTTTGCCAGACGCGACAGCAGCGTAATGACGATCAAATACATCACACCTACGATAAACCAGACCTCCAACGCGCGCATGACGTTGGCGTTGACGTTCTTGGCGGTGTTGACAAGCTCAGGAAAACCGATGACCGACAAAATCGAGGTATCCTTCAGCGTGATGATGAACTGGTTGATGATGGAGGGGATCATCGTGCGGATCGCCTGCGGCAGCACGACCTTGGACATCGCCTTCCAGTACGGCAGACCCAGACTGCGGGCGGCTTCCATCTGACCCTTGTCAACGCTCTCGATACCGGCGCGGATGATTTCCGCCATGTATGCGCCGCAGTTCAGCGACAGGCAGATGATGCCCGCCTGCAGCGCCGTGAACATAAACTTGCTGCCGAACAGTTCAGACCAGTGCAGCGTGTCGTTCATCAGCATCGGCACACCGAAAAACACAAAAAACGCCAGCACGATCATCGGCACACCGCGGATGATGTCAACGAAAATCGTGGCAATCACGTTGCAGATGCGGTTTTTCAGTACGCTTAAAATGCCCACAAACAGACCGATCAGGCAGGCAAAAAACAGGCTCCACAGCGCCAGAAGCAGCGTCTGTCCCATGGCGGCCAGCAGCATGGTGCCGTACTCGGCAAGGATCTTAAAAACCAAGGCGAAGGACTCCTTTCGGGTTTGGTTGTTGCGAAAAAAGCGGGGATGCCTGCGAAAACAGGCGTCCCCGCGCTGTATAATAATTAGCCCAAATACTTTTTCAGGATCTCGTCATACTTGCCGTTGGCTTTGATGTCGGCAAGACCCTTGTTGAACATATCCAGCAGCTCCTGGCTGTCCTCGCTGAAAATGGCAAAGCCGTAGGGGGCGGGGTCGCTGGCGGTGTCGTCCAGCACCTTCAGGGCGAGGTCGCCGTCCTTGATGGACGCCTTCATAATGGGGGTGTCCTCAAAGCAGCCGACGCACTGACCGCCCAAAACTGCCTGATACATCGTGGGGGAATCCTCAAAGTAGGTCAGGTCAAAGCCGTACTCATCCTTGAGGCTTTCGGCGTAAGTGGCGCCCTGCGTGCCGGTCTTGACGGCAACCATCTTGCCGGACAGGTCGGCAAAGCCGGTGATGTCGGAATCGACGGGGACAGTCAGCGTCTGGTTGGAGTCATAGTAGCCGTCGCTGAAGGTCCAGCCGCTGGCCTTGCGCTTTTCGGTGATGGAAGCACCGGCGATCATACCGTCCGCCTGACCGGACTGGCAGGCGGCGATGGCGGCATCCCAGCCCAGGGATTTCAGCTCGTACTTGAAGCCCTGATCCTCGGCAATGGCGGCGACGATATCCACGTCGATGCCCACAAAGCTGCCGGATGCGTCGGTGTACTCAAACGGCTTAAAGACGGTGTCGGTGGCGATGACCCAAGGCTTGTCGGCAGCGGTGGAGTCCGCGGCGCTCTCGCTGGCGGATGCGCTCTCGGCGGGGGCTGCGCTTTCGGCAGCGGAGGAGGACGCGGTGGAGGCTGCGCCGCCGCAGGCGACCAGATAGGCAGCCAGGACGGAGGTCAGACCCAAAGCAATGAGTTTTTTCATGTGTAATACCTTCCCTCAAAAACAAAATGGTACCGCACCCGCCGCACAGCGGGCGTGATGCCTTGCGCGGACCCTCTGTTTGACCGCGCCGGGCGTACACGATTTGCAGGTACAGTTTTATTATAGCACGGTCAATTCAAAAGTCAAGAAAAATTCTGGCTTTTTGGTTAATAAAATAAAGTTTTGCGCTGCATTTTAAAATAAAGATTAGTTTATTCTTGTTTTTTCGCGCGGCGCTTAACTAAAACAAGCGGCAAACCTGCGTGCGGAAAATGTGGTTTACCCGCCCGTTTTCGGCATTTCCGGCGGGGGAAGCCCCGTATAATAGGTCGTGTGATATCTTGAGAAGGAGCGATGGAAATGCTGCAAACCTTAGAACGAAAGACCCATATTTTTGACGCACAGGTGCTGACCGCAGCGCAGTACGACGCCCTGCGCGAGCTGGCAGACCCCGCCGGGCTGCCCATGCTGGACGCGCTGCGCCCCGCCTTGGACAACGGGCAGATCGTGGGCGATTTTGCCGGGCAGGAGCAATTGCAGATCGCCGCGGCGCTGCTGCCGCTGTACGCACAGGACGAGCTGCCCACCCGCCTGCGTGCCGCCGGCTTTGGTGCCGACGGGCAGGGCGCGGTGCTGACCCCGCCGCTGGTACGCGCAAATTACACACAGCTGCGCAACTTTTTGCGGTTGTCGCTGCGCTGGGCAATCGAGCGGTACGCCAGCTACCACGTCTGGGCGGTGCAGGTGCTGGATTTTAAAAACCTGCCTGCCTGCGAGGATCTGTGTGCGCAGTACTTATCCACGGGGCTGACGCTGCGCGCCGTGCTGCCCCTGCAGGACACCGACGGGCTGGTGGTTTACGCCGCGCGGGGGTTGGCGCATTGGCGCGAGCCGCTGCGCCGCCTGCACCTGAACGACCCCGCCCTGCCCCGCGTGCTGGAGCGCGGCTACGCGGCGGCGGATTTCGGCTGGAGCAACGAGGGGATGGAGCTGTTGGTAAGACCGCTTTGATGCAAGAGTTAAGAGCGGAGAGTGTAGAGTTAAGATTTGGTGTGCCCGCCCCGCGGGCACATTTTTTATTATGCGGGCGGTGGTTGGGGGTGTTGCCATTGTTCCCTTGGCTGTAGGGGCGAGCATTGCTCGCCTATGCGGTTTGTCCGTTAAATCGCATTGTTGGGATGGCTGCAACGGGCGGCATATATGCCGCCCCTACGGATGACCCGTTATGTTGTTATAACCGCAAAACCGCGGGCGGGGCAATGCCCCGCCCCTGCCGCGCAACATATTTTATTGCCCCGTAGGGCGGGGTGACCCCACCCCGCCG
>ERZ1034691.764-NODE-764-length-23148-cov-11.905642_pt1 | contig 23148 bp, 24 predicted proteins | sample MGYA00520638_ERZ1034691 | MGnify/ENA primary metagenome ERZ1034691 (study PRJEB33766, sample SAMN09781763) | gut metagenome | biome: gut microbiome | host: Homo sapiens | place: Madagascar | study: EMG produced TPA metagenomics assembly of the PRJNA485056 data...
TTTACCCTTTTCTGTGCGGCGGAACCGCGCAAAAAGGCACCTGCTGTCGTATTCAATTTTACGGTGTAGAGTATAACACAATGCGGGCAGAAACGCAAGGGGCTGTTTACACAAGTTTTTCACCGTTCGCCCGCTGGAGATCGCGCCGCCGCAGCGGTGTTTCCCTTGCAAAGGGGTTGCCTTATTCTACCGCCTCACTGGATTGCATCGCCTGCAGCGTTTGCCCAATCAGCTCGTCCAGGCTCCAGCCCAGCATATCGGCACCGCGCTCAATTACCTCGCGGGAGCAGCCTGCTGCAAACTTCTTGTCCTTGTACTTTTTCTTGACGGATTTCACTTCCATATTGCGGACACTCTTGGACGGGCGCATCAGTGCCGCCGCGCCGATCATCCTTGCGGCACCAGTTCCTGATAGCAGCGCTGAAAGATCTCCAGAAACGCCGCGATTTCCGCTTCGGTCGTCAGGTGGCTCAGGCTGATGCGCCAAGAGGAGAGTGCGTTTCTTCGGTCACGGCTCACCGCATACACCGCCTGCGAGGGCGCTCCGTCTGTGGAGCAGGCAGACTTAACAGACACGCAGACCCCATAGCTTGCCAGCGCCCGCTGAAAAACCGTACCCTTGACCCCGCGCACGCTCAGATTCAAAATGTTGGGTACAGCGTCATCCGGGCTGTTGAAGCAAACCGCCGGATAGCCGCTAAGCCCCGCGCGCAGCTGTTGGTTCAGTGCTTTGACGCGGGCTGTGCGCTGCGGTTGGTTTTCCAGTGCCAGACGCAGCGCCGTTTCGGCAGATACCGCCAGCCCCAAGGCAGGCGTGCCGCTGCGGTAGGGCGTGGTGCTGCCGCCGCCGTGAATCAACGGCTCCAAGGCAAGGTTTTTCTTTTTCAGCAGCAGCCCGCAGCCGTTCAGCCCGTAAAATTTGTGGGGTGCCAGACTCACGGTGTCTGCACCGCGCCAAATGGGTGCGGTTCGCCCCACGGCTTGCGTGGCATCCACGTGCAGGCGGCAGTGGGGATAGCCCTGCAAAAGCTCGGCAATTTCCGCAATCGGCTGCACCGCGCCCAACTCGCTGTCCACCGCACAGACGCAAACAAGCGCCGTGTCCTGCCGCAGCAGCGTGTGCAGATGCTCAACATCCACCGTTCCGTCCCGCCGAACGTCCACCACGTCCACCTCGCAGCCCTGCCGCCCAAGGGCGGACAGCGCCCCTGCCACCGAGGCGTGTTCCAAGGGGGTCGTGATGATATGCCGCCCCGTCTGCCCGCCCGCCTGCACCATACCCTTTATGGCAAGGTTGTTGGACTCGCTGGCACCGGAGGTGTAGATGATTTCCTGCGGGCTGACGTTCAGCAGCGATGCGATACTGTCGGTCACGCGCGCCATTTCCGCACGCGCGGCTTGCCCTGCGGGGTGCGCCGCGTTGGGGTTGCCGATAAACCGCCGTTCTGTTTGGCAAAAGGCGTCCAGCACGGCAGGGTCCGCCGGTGTGTTGGCGACATAATCCAGATAAATCACAGCGCATCCCCCCTGCCCGGAATTTCGGTGATCGTGCCGCCGCCCACAACGATATCCCCGTCGTACATCACCACAGCCTGCCCCACGGTCATGGCGCGCTGCGGCTCGTCAAACACCAGCCGAACGGTATCCTGCCCCTGCGGGTATACTGTTGCCCATTGCTCGGTCTGCCGATACCGCGTTTTTGCCTTGATGCGCATCGGCTGCGCCAACTCGGTAACCGAGATCCAGTTCAGCTCGCCGGCAATCAGCGTGTCCGAGTACAGGGCGCTTTCCGACCCCACGCTGACCGTGTTGTTCTGCATATCCTTTTGGCAGACATACACCGGCGTTCCCATCGCCAGCTGCAGCCCCTTGCGCTGCCCGATCGTATAGCGAATGGCACCCCGATGCTGACCCACAACAGCGCCCGCCTCGTCCAGAAAATCACCGCTGGGATAGTGCTTTCCGGTGTACTGCTCGATAAATTTCACATAGTCCCCGTCGGGTACAAAGCAGATATCCTGGCTGTCGTGCTTGCGGGCGTTGACAAAATGCAGCCGCTCCGCCAAGGCGCGGACCTCGGTCTTTCGCTTGTCGCCAAGGGGGAACTGTATATGCGCCAGCTGCTCCTGACTTAGCATATACAGCACATAGCTTTGGTCCTTGCTGTCGTCCGCCGCCTTTTTCAGCAGCCAGCGCCCCGATGCCGCATCATACGCAATGCGCGCATAATGTCCGGTGACCACATAGTGCAGCCCGCGCTGCCGGGCAAAGTCCAGCAGCTTGTCAAATTTCATATAGCGGTTGCAGTCAATGCAGGGGTTAGGCGTGCCGCCGTTTTCATAAACGCGGACGAATTTTTCGATAATTTTTTCTTGGAAGTCGGGCGTAAAGTCCAGCACCTCATACGGAATATCCAGCTGAAACGCCACCTCGGCGGCATCCTCGATGTCCCGCTGGGAGCAGCAGGTGTGAAAGCAGCCCAGCCCGATGTCCTCGTTGCGGTACAGCCGCATCGTTGTGCCGACGCAGTCATAGCCTTGCTCTGCCATCAGATACGCAGCCACCGAGCTGTCCACGCCGCCGCTCATGGCAATCAAGGCGGTGTTTTTGTTTGTTACGGGCATTTTTCTGACTCCTTTATGCAGCGGGCGCAAGCAGCGGTTACCGCCCGCGTTCCATTAACATACTATTCTTGTAGGATATAATAGCACGCGCGTGCTGCCCTGTCAACCGCAGCGCCGAAAGCCGGCAGGGCTGCGCTTTAGCAAAAGCCTGCTTTACAAAAAAATTGCAATTTTTTGCCCCATTCCCTTGCAAAACCGGACAGGGCGCAGTATAATATGACAGAAAAAGCTGCCAGGGACAGGTTTTTTAAGAACGGTGGTTAGCCAGTTCTAACCATTGCCGCCGACGCCTGCCTTTTGGGTCGCATTTTCAAAGGTCTTGGGCTAGCTTACGCAAATCCGCAAAGGAGGTAACGAACCAATGCAAACATTCTGGGGCATACTGATTCCCTTTTTGGGTACATCCTTCGGCGCAGCGTGCGTATTTTTTATGCGGCATTCGCTGGATGATCTGGTGCAGCGCTCACTGGCGGGCTTTGCCGCCGGTGTGATGGTGGCGGCCTCCATCTGGAGCTTGCTGATTCCCGCCATTGACCAGTCGGCGGGGTTGGGGCGGTTCGCGTTTTTCCCGGCGTTTGCAGGGTTCTGGTTCGGCGTGCTGTTTTTGCTGGCGCTTGACCATCTGATTCCCCACCTGCACATCGGCAGCGACCAGGCGGAGGGACCCAAAAGCAAGCTGGGGCGCACCACCATGATGGTGCTGGCGGTGACGCTGCACAACATCCCGGAGGGGATGGCGGTCGGCGTGATGTACGCGGGGTTTCTGGCAGGCAGCACGCAGATTACGGCGGCGAGTGCGCTGGCGCTGTCCCTCGGCATTGCGATCCAGAATTTCCCGGAGGGCGCCATCATCTCGATGCCCCTGCGCGCCGAGGGCGAAAGCAAAGCCAAGGCGTTTGCGGGCGGTGTGCTTTCGGGTGTGGTCGAGCCGATCGGCGCGGTGCTGACGATTCTTGCCGCGCAGCTGGTAATTCCCGCGCTGCCGTATCTCTTGAGCTTTGCGGCGGGTGCCATGCTCTATGTCGTGGTGGAGGAGCTGATTCCCGAAATGTCGCAGGGGCGGCACTCCAACCTTGGCACCGTGTTCTTTGCCGCCGGATTCAGCGTGATGATGGTGCTGGATGTGGCGCTGGGATAATATTTTTTGATCTATTTGTGAAAGAAGGTACTGCCCTATGATACAAACCATCGTAAAGGTTAGCGGTATGGCGTGTTCGATGTGTGAGTCGCACATCAACGATGCCGTTCGCCGCGCGTTCCCTGTCAAAAAAGTCACCTCCTCGCACGGTAAGGGCGAAACGGTCATTCTCTCCGAGCAGGCATTGGACGAAGCCGCCCTGCGCGCCGTCATTGATGCAACCGGCTACCACGCTGAGGAAATCAGTGTGAAGCCGTATGAAAAGACGGGATTTTTCCACTTTTTTAAAAAGGGGTAACAAAGGCTCATCCCGGCGCCGAATCTTCTCGGCTGTCGGGTTGACATATACTAATTTATTGGAGGACAAAAAGTATGAAAAAGGTTAGTTTGTTTGCAGCAGGCGTTTTGTTTGGCACGGTGGGTGTCAAGCTGTTGAGCAGTAAGGACGCCAAAAAGGTCTATGCCCACACCACCGCCGCCGCACTGCGCGCCAAGGAAAGCGTAATGACCACCGCAACCGCTGTGCGCGAGAGTGCCGACGATATTTACGCCGAAGCAAAGGCAATCAACGACCAGCGCGCACAGGCCGCGGGCGAAGCCGTGGTGGAGGATGCTTCCGCCGAGGAAAGCCAGGCGGAATAACCCATGAAATGCACGATCCTACACGATTTGCCCGGGCGGCTGCGGGTGCATCTGTGCTGCGGGCGGATGACGCTGCAGCAGGCCGATGTGCTGGAATACTACCTGCTGGCTGTAGAGGGCGTACAAAGCGTCAAGGTCTTTGACCGCACGCAGGACGCCATGGTGGTGTATGCGGCAGACCGGAAAACTCTCATTCAGGCGCTGGCTCGCTTTTCCTTTGCCAAGGCAGAAAAGTGCAACCTTGTGCCGGAGCATACCTCCCGCGCGCTGAACCGGGAATTTGAGGACAAGCTGGCGGACACCGTCATACGGCGGTGTATTTCCAAGCTGTTTCTGCCTCTGCCCATAACCTCGGCGCTGGCGGTGGTTCGCTCCGTAAAATATATCCGCGAGGGTATTTCGGCGCTGTGGCATCGTCAGCTGTCGGTCGCCGTGCTGGACGCCACCGCCGTCACGGTGTCCCTTGTGCGGGGTGATTTTTCTACCGCCGGTTCGGTTATGTTTATGCTGCGGCTGGGCGAGCTTTTAGAGGACTGGACGCACAAGAAATCCGTGGCGGACCTCGCCAGTGCCATGAGCCTGCAGGTAGACAACGTGTGGCAGCAGGTAAACGGCACCGAGGTGCTGACCAAGGTAAACGACATCCGCCCCGGCGACCGCATTGTGATACGCACCGGCGGTATGATTCCGCTGGACGGGCGCGTAGCCGAGGGCGAAGCGCTTGTGAACCAAGCCTCGCTGACCGGCGAATCCCTGCCGGTGTCCAAGCGCCCCGGCAGCCCCGTTTTTGCCGGAACCGTGGTGGAAGAGGGCGAATGTATCGTCTGCGTGGAAAAGGCAGTCGGCAGCGGACGCTATGACCGTGTCGTGCGGATGATCGAGGAATCGGAAAAGCTGAAATCCACCGCCGAGGACAAGGCATCCCGTATGGCGGACAAGCTGGTACCCTATACGCTGGGCGGCACAGCCGCCACCTACCTGCTGACCCGCAATATGACCAAAACATTGGCGGTCCTTATGGTAGATTTTTCCTGCGCGCTCAAGCTGGCTATCCCCATTGCGGTGCTGTCTGCCATGCGGGAAAGCAGCGGGCATTCTATTTCCGTCAAGGGCGGGCGCTTTCTGGAGTCCGTTGCCAAGGCGGACACCATCGTATTCGATAAGACCGGCACGCTGACCTACGCCGCGCCAAAGGTTGCACAAATCGTCCCCTTTGGCGGGCAGAATGAAGCCGAAATGCTGCGGCTTGCCGCCTGCTTGGAGGAACACTATCCCCATTCCATGGCAAACGCCGTGGTCGAGGAGGCAAAGCGGCGCGGGCTGGCGCACGAGGAATATCATTCTCAGGTGCAGTATGTGGTGGCGCACGGGATCTCCAGCCGAGTGGAGGGCAAAAAAGTCCTCATCGGCAGTGCGCACTTCGTCTTTGAGGACGAGGGCTGCCGCATTCCTCAAGGGGAACAGGCAAAATTTGATGCCCTGTCCGACGCCTATTCCCATCTGTATCTCTGCGTAGACGGCACACTGGCGGCGGTTCTCTGCATTCACGACCCGCTGCGCCGCGAAGCTCGAGATGCCATCCGGGCGCTGCACAGCTGCGGTTTTTCCAACGTGGTCATGATGACCGGCGACAACCGCCGCACGGCAGAGGCTGTCGCCGCCGAGGTGGGAGTGGACGCGGTTTACGCCGAGGTCCTGCCGGAGGACAAAGCTGCCTTTATCCGCAGCGAAAAAGCCAAGGGGCATACTGTCCTTATGGTGGGCGACGGCGTGAACGACTCCCCTGCCCTGTCGGAAGCGGACGCCGGCATTGCCATTTCCACCGGCGCTGCCATCGCCCGCGAGATTGCCGACATCACGGTTGCCTCAAACGATCTTTTTGCGCTGGTGACACTGCGCAAACTCAGCGAAGCGCTGATGCAGCGCATCCACGGCAGCTACCGCTTTATTGTGGGCTTTAACCTGTCGCTGATTGTGCTGGGCGTGGCGGGCATCCTGCCTCCTACCGCCTCGGCTCTGCTGCACAACAGCTCCACCTTGGGCATCAGCCTAAAAAATATGACCAACCTTTTGGACGATGACAAGGCGGTGCAAAAGTAACCCCCGGCAAAAAACATACTTATCATACGCACAATTCATAACACGCGATACTTCGCCCTATTTGCGCAAAACGACCACCGGCTGCATCACCAGCTGGTGGTCGTTTTTCTTTTTGAGGGTAGTTTCGTCCTGCCATCTCCGCAAGCTTTACCAAGGTATTGACCTGGCTGCCGCCATTCGTTGCGGATTCATTCTACAAACCGGAATTTATAGTGCATCTCTCGGACAATTCTTCACGCATTCAAAGCAAAGAATACATTCCGTACCGTTTTTTCGGTTTCTGGAATTATCTGTAACATCTACTTCCATAGGACACACATTTTTACATTTGCCGCATGAAACACATTTGCTTTTATCACATTTAATTCGGAGCAGCGAAAAATAACTCATAGGTTTTAAGAATATAGTGATAGGACATATGTATTTGCAAAATGCACGATTATCCTTAAAGACAAAAGCCAATATTATCCCAACTACATAGTATATGGCATTTCCAATGATAAACGCCCAAAACATAATCCTCTCAATGTTACCGATATGAGCAAGAAATAGCACCGAAACAAATATAAGCGAAATTGCAAATGTTATATACCTTATCCACCCAATCTTTTCCCGTGGTGTTTTGGGAACTTTATACGGAAGAAAATCAAGCACCATTGCCGTCCAACAGGCATACCCACACCAACCTCTGCCAAAAAGCAATGGTCCAAAAATTTTTGCCACCGCATAATGAATTGTTGCAGCTTCAAATACCCCTGTAAAAAGATAATACCAAAATCCCTCAATCTGCATATTTTCACCGCAAATAAAGCCCAAATACACCAACATATAAAGTCCGACTAAAAGCTGTGCAACTCTGCGGGCATATTTGTATTTTTTTATATAAAGAAATATCCCGAAAAAAATTGATATTCCAATATAGCTAAAATTAAAAAGGTAAAATATGTTGTCCTGTGTCAGCCATAATGTTACTGCAATAGTCATAAATATTCCCAATACACCAAGCGGTAGAAAATACTTTTTCATTTTATTCCTCCAATCCACAAACTTGAATTTGTTGAGTTCTTAACTTATTTCGTTTGACAACTCTCAAACATGGAAATCAGTTCGTTGCTTGTTTCCTTCATACCGCGTCTGATCCATTCGATAATCCAACCATAGATCAAATAGGAGAATGCTGAAGTAGTATAAGCTAGAAGGGCTGGCTGGTCTGTTGAAATGTTAGTTTCATCAACAATAGAATCTTGGATGATTTGCTTTAATCCCGCATTATATAATGTCATATAAAAATTTGTATGTGTTTTATAAAAATCTAACGTGCGGATTAACTTTAATTGTATATCGAATGGGTCGTCGTTTTTGCGAATGATTTCAAGTTCTTTATTAAGACGTTCTGCTTCATCACGCAGGACGTCTTCTTTCGTCCGGTAATTTCGGTAGAAAGATGCACGTCCAACCTCTGCCTTTGCTACAAGATTGCTTATTACAATGGAATCGAAGTCTTCTGTTTTCATCATTTCCAGTAAAGTTATAAGTATTTGGTTGCGTACATATGAGTTTTTTTCTTGATTATTCATGCTGATACAAACTCCAATCCAGTGTCTCATTTTTGCCGAGACACTGGTCTTTACATCAATTTGATGATACAATCGTCTCGACAAAAAGTCAATACATTTTTATCAATATTCATACAGGAGGGCGTGAAATGTCAATACAAGTAAAAAGAATCATCATTATTGGAATCATTGCAATTGTTGCATTTGTGCTTGGAAGGTTAGCAGTAAGAGCATTTATGAACCTGTTACTCGGTGGAAGTTTATTTGGAGGTAACATCTTATGATTAAAAACAAAGAAAAAAGGGAAAGAAGGAAAAGAATCGTGCCTATTTGGATTGGAATATTAGTGTTTATTGGGGCTTTTATTATAGGTATTCTATCAAAACTGTTAGTACAGCCTTCTTGGATGACAGATTATTCTATGAAATGGAGTGAGGAAATAGGAACAAAGCTTACTGATATTCCATATGGAGAAGGTGAATTGAACAAATATGATTTATATTTACCTAAGGATTCATCAAAAGAAAACTATGGACTTGTGGTTTATATCCATGCAGGTGGATTTACTTCCGGTGATAAATCGGATGACGAGGAAATGCTGGCATGGTTATGTAATAAAGGATATGTAGCCGCAGGGATTAACTATACTTTACGGACAGAATCCAATAACGCAAGCGTACTCCAACAATCTAATGAAATAAAAGCTGCAATTCCACAGGTTGTTGAAGAAGCAAAAAGAAATGGATATAACATAGATAAAATGACAGTAGCCGGTGGATCAGCCGGACATACACTTGCAATGATTTATGCTTATAGAGATGCGGATGAAGCTCCTGTGCCGGTTGTGTTTACCTTTGGAGCAGTTGGACCATCAAGCTTTTATGTAGAGGACTGGGGTATCTTTGGATTAGGAATGGACAACGATGAATCAAGAACAGCGGGGGCTGGTTTATTCAGTGTTATGAGTGGCTCAGAAATAACTCCGAATGAGATAGCTGATGGAAGCTATGCCTCAAAAATGAAGGCAATTTCAGCAGCAGACTGGGTATGCGAAAACCCAATTCCTACAGTGGTAGCCTATGGAGCATGTGATCGTGTTCAACCATTTGAAGCATCCAAGAGACTTGAGGCAGCTCTGAAGGAAAACAATGTTGATTACAAATATTATGTGTTTCCGCATTCAGGACATGGACTACAAAATGATAATAAAATAAGCAGACAGTGGATAGAGACGGTGGAAGAATACTTAAATAAGTATATGGGAACGAATTAAATAATGATGAAAATCAGGAAAAAGAGTTTTTCATGTTCTGATAATAATTGTAGTTATCGTGATGGCATGAAGTTATTATTCTATCTAAGCTAAAGATATCGACAACTCCCGATTTTCTTGCTCGCCGTATCGGCACTTAGAATGATGCGGTATTGCCTTACCAGTATACCAGAAAATCTGTTGCCGATAAACCAAGGAATGCAAAAAAGCCGATACCCCGTGTCGCCTATTGGCTTACGGGTTATCGGCTCTGCGTCTACATATCTGACTCTCTTACATCAGATTTTTCCTGTTTATCGGGTTTGCCCATCGCCGCCCATCAGCGCGGTCATTTCCTCGATGCGTTCCAACGGGAACGGCGGCTCGCAAAGAGGTTTCATGGCGATGCTCATCAGTTTCATCGGGTTATCATCCGCCGCCACGCGGTTGGAGCTGAGCGCACCGCATCGCTTGCAGCGGTGTATGATCGCCCACTCCCCTCCCCTGCGCACCCAGACGGCGATCGGCTCCATGATGCCGCCGCAGTCGCTTGCCCGGTCGCCGGGTTCTATGTCCACATGCAGGCTGCACAGGCAGTTGGGGCAGTGGTTGCGGTGTGTGCTGCCTGTATTTTCCGGCACACAGGGTCTGCCGCAGACCTTGCAGGTAAATGTGTCGTGACAGGCATGGTTCTTATAGTAGCCTTTTTCAAAGGTTTTGCGTTTGTTTTCGCGGTTCATAGTAGATCCTCCTGAAGTATGCTCTACACCCTCGGGAGGAATGGCGTGTGAATGGATTTGCCAGACCTCCCGGTCAGGCCACACGCTCCGGTAATAAAGTAGTAAGTTTCAAAAAGCTCTCCTTATTTTTGTAAAATCAGCGATATCATATATATTATACCGCATCCAAGCCAATTGTTCAATAGATTTCTGTAGCTGCGTTCATTTTTATTCATACGCAATACCGCCGGATGCCGCAGGGGGTCAGGCGCTGTGCGCCTTAATTTCTATCCCGGCTGCTGGCAGCGCCGCGGAAAGCTGCTTCACAAAGCAAAGCGCCTTGCGCCCGTCCCCATGCACGCAGACCGAATCCGCCTGCAGGGTCACAGTGCTGCCGTCGGCGGCGCGCACAGTCCCCTGTTTTACCATTTGGACCACCCGCGCAATAGCGTCCTCCTCATTTTCAATCATCGCGCCGGGCAAGCCGCGCGGCACAAGCGTGCCGTCGGGGCGGTAGGCGCGGTCGGCAAATACCTCGCTGCAAACGCACAGCCCCATCGCCTGCGCCGCCTTGAGCATCTCACTGCCGGAAAGCGCCAGCAGCATCGCCTCGGGTGCGGCAGCTTGCACGGCGCGGCAAATTGCCTGTGCCAGCGCGGGGTCCTTGGCTGCCATATTGTACAGTGCGCCGTGGGGCTTGACATGGTGCAGCGGCACACCCGCTGCCCGGCAGAAGGCTTTCAGTGCGCCGATTTGGTACATCACATCCAGCTCGGCATCAGCCGGGGAAATTGCCATATTGCGCCGCCCGAACCCCCGCAAATCGGGAAGTCCGGGGTGCGCACCCACCTGCACGCCGTATTTTTTGCACAGCAGCACGCTTTTTTGCATCACGGACGGGTCCCCCGCGTGGAACCCGCAGGCAATGTTGGCAGAGCTTATAAAGGGCAGCACCTCGGCATCCATACCCATTGTGTATGCGCCGAAGCTTTCGCCCAAATCACAGTTCAAGTCGATGGACGGCATAGAAAAGCCCCCTTTTCAGTAGTTCAGTGTGGAATTTTTAACGTCCGTAAGGAACATATGCCCCGGCGCATGGGTAATGCAAAACTCCGGTCTTGAGTGCATGACCACCGCCTGCGGCGTGACCCCGCAGGGCCAGAACACCGGCATTTCGCCGGGTTTTATCGTCACGGCATCGCCGTAATCGGGATGCGCAAGGCTCACAATGCCGAGCGCCTCCGGCGCCCCGATCTGCACCGGCGCACCGTGTACACGGGGCATCCCCGCCGTGATGGCAACCGCCGCGGGGATTTTGGCATACGGGATGGGGCGCATACTGACCACCATATTGCCGCTGAACACCCCCGCCGATTCGCAGGGGATGTTGGTGTTGTACATCGGCACGTTGACACCCTCCTCAATTTGGCGAACGGGGATGCCTGCCTCCAACAGCGCATACTCAAAGGAAAAGCTGCACCCGATCAAAAAGCTGACAAGGTCGCCGCGTTCCTCAAAATAATGCGATACATCGGTAGTTTCCTCGGCAAAAACGCCGTTTTTATAAATACGGTAGCGGGGCACATCACGGGCAATGTCGCTGCCCGGCGCAAAGCGGGAAAAGCTGCGCTCCCCGGCGTCAGCCACCTCCAGCAGCGGGCAGGACTTGGGGTTCCGCTGGCAAAACAAGAGAAAATCCCACGCAAGCGCCTTGGGCAGCACAACCAGATTGCCCTGCGCATAGCCGTCACAATAGCCGGTCGTAGGACCGGTCAGCTTTCCCTGGCGAATCAGTTCCCGCACCGCAGCCGGTGCCGCTGTAGCATAGTCCATACAAATTCTCCTTTCAGCGCAACCGCGCCGCCACCCTTTGCAGCAGCTCCGCCTGACGGCGCGCCTCCGCCACGCCCTGCTGCGGTGTTACAAAGCCAAAGCAGACCTCCTGCCCCGGACGAAGCTGCGCCAGTGCCGGCAGATCTGCCGAAATCACGGTAGCGATTTTGGCATACCCGCCCGTGGTCTGGTGGTCTGCCAGCATCACGATGGGCTGCCCGTTGGCGCTGACCTGCACCGAACCGGCAGCAATGCCGTCGGACAAAATATCCACGCCGCGCACAGCCTCGATTTTTGCCCCCGCCAACTTGCACGCCATACGGTCGCAGTCAGGCGTCAGAGTGTAGATGCTGCGGGTAAACGCCTGCCGTGCCGCATCCGAAAAGGCATCCTGCTGCGGACCCGGCACGGCGCGCAGCAGCGGCAGGCACTTTGCACCCTGCTCCCGCACGGGGTGCGCGCCCACGCAAACAAGTTTATCCTTGAGCGGGCGGTTCAGCTGCCGGGCGGTGATGCGCTGCCACAGCGCCCTTGCATCACACGCCCCGGTGGGCAGGGTGTCCCCTTTTTGCAGCCTGCGCCCGGCAAGACCGCCGATTTGGCACTTTACATCGGTGGCGCGGCTGCCCAGCACCGGCGGCGTGGCAATGCCGCCGCCCACCGCCAGATAGCTGCGCAGCCCCGCAGTGACTGCACCCATACGCAGCACACTGCCCGCCTTGGCGTACAGCGGTGTATAAAACGGCACCGGCACGTCGTTCAGCGTTGCACGGCTGTTTGCCCCCGTCAGCGCAAAAACAGCATCCTTTTCAAACCGCAGGGCTGCGCCGCACAGGGTACATTCCAAAACGGCGGCGGTTTCCGGGTTGCCCAAAAGCGCATTGCCAAGCCGATAGGCGTAACGATCCGCCGCGCCGCAGCTGCGGTAGCCCTGCGCCGCGTAGCCGATGCGCCCGGCGTCCTGCACGGTGGTAAGCGGTCCGGGTTCCAGCACGGTGATGCTCATCCTCTCGCCTCCTTTTGGGCAATCGCCTCAAATTCCGCCTCGGAAATCGGGCAAAACCGGATGCGATCCCCCGCGGCATAGGGCAGTTTGCCGGTGCCGGGGTCAAACAGGGTAAGCGGCGTGCGCCCGATCAACTGCCAGCCGCCCGGGCTGGCGATGGGATACACGCCCGTCTGCTCGCCCCCGATGCCCACCGACCCCGCCGGAATGACCGTGCGCGGCGTGTCCAGACGCGGGGTAAACAGCCGCTCGTCCAGCCCGCCCAGATACGGAAACCCCGGCAAAAAGCCCAGCATATAGATGCGGTATTCCCGCCCGGCGTGCCGCGCAATGACTTCCTGCTCGCTCAACCCGGCGTGCTTTGCCACAAAGGGCAGGTCGGGACCAAAGCTGCCGCCGTAGCAGACCGGGATTTCCACCAAACGCCCCTGCCCTGCCAATGCGCCGCCGTCCGACGTCTGCGCCAGCGCCTGCACGGCGGACGCAACAGCATCGTAGTCAGTCTGCAGCGGGTCATAAAAAACCAGCAGCGAGGCAAACGCCGGAACGGTTTCCACCACACCGTGAATTTTTGCGGCGGCAACGCGGAGATTCAGCGCCGTTACCGAGGCACCGATATCCGGGGCAATGCGCTGCTCAAAGCGCGCCAGAACAGCGGTATCCCCCACCGGGCAGATTGTAAACGGCAGCATAGCCGCAACCCCCTTTTTTAGACTTCGTCAAAAAAGTGCTTTGCCAGCACCGGGGCAAACCAATGGTCGGAATTGTGGGAATACCGCACCGCATACGCCGTACACTGGCGCATCAGGCTGACAATGCTCACGTTCATCCGCGTGCTGAAGCCGTCAATGCCCGGCAGCAGCGAGCCGGTCATATCAATAAAGCCGTTGCGCGCCGCCACCCGCATAACCTCGGATTCCATCTCCTCGCGGTGCAGGATCTCCATATCCTGCTTCAGGTACGCCAGCGCCGCCATCATACCGTAGCAACCCCAGTCAGAGCAGGTGGCGGTGATGATATTGTCCGCCGAGCTTGCGCTTAAAATTCCGCCGCCGCACCCGCACTGACATTCGCCCTTGCCGGTAAACGGGACATATTTCACGATGTGGTCGGCAATGGTTCCCATGCCGATCTCATTGCCCAGATCCCCGATGGCGATGTTCGGCACGCCCTGCGCGCGCAGCAGGTTCCAGAGCGCCTCGCTCTTGGATTGCAGCGCGGTCACGTCCAACCCCACAGCATTGTGGTACACGCCCAGCGCGTTGGCACCGCTGGCTTCCACCGAGATCACGGCGGCTGGCTTGCGGGCTGCCAGCGCGGCAGCCTGCGCCGGGGCGGCGGCTTTGTCCTTGGTAAAGGCTGCCACGCCCATGCTCAGGGGCAGCTGCTGCACCGTGTCCAGATCCTCGTAGATATGCAGCCCCACGACGGCGGCGCATTTTTCTATTGCCTGCACGCTGTCCTGCGGGCAGACGATGACAGGCTTGGCGCCGAACGCCAGAACCAGCGCCCGCGCCAGCAGCATAGCGCTGACGGTGCCGTCCATCTCCGGCACCTTGTGCGGCAAAAGCACAAAGCCGACCAGAATATACACAAGGTCGTTCTCCTTTACGCTGTCGCACAGCACCTGCGCCGCGTGCATCGTCAGCGGCTCGCCGGTATAGGCGCGGCTGCCCGCATACAAAATACGGCAGACACCGTAACCGCGCGGGTCAAGATTCATCAGTGCATCGATGTTTTCGCCCACATTGCGTTTTTCCAGATCATCGCGGATCATCGCATTCACTCCCCTGTTTCAGTCTACCACGGTCGTTTTGCCGGTGTAGGCAAAGTATTCGCGCAGGACCTCGTCCTGAATGGCTTTCAGCGTCGCCGGGTCCTTGCCGCCTGCGGGCTGACCGTCCACCTCACAGGCGTGCAGGCAGAAGTTGGAGGACGAGGTCACCAGAATTTCATCGGCGTTTTTCAAATCGTCCAGCGTGAAGCATTTTTCCATCACCGTGATGCCCAGCCGGTAGCACGCCGCGATCATATGCGTCTTGGCGATGCCGCGCAGGATAAATTCATCATTGGGGTGGGAATAAAACACGCCGTCCTTCAAGATCGACACGTTGGAATGGGCGCACTCGGTCACGATATCGCCGCGGTGCAAAACGGTTTCCTGTACGCCGATGCGTTTAGCGTGCTGCGCTGCCACCACGCTGGGCAGCAGGTTCAGCGTTTTGATGTTGCAGTGATAAAAGCGGGTATCCTCGGCAGTGTCCAGCTTGATGGGAACATCCGGGTCGTTGAGGTGGTTGGGGCGGATCAGCACCCACAGCTTACCGGGCAGATCCTCGGCATAGATATGGTTGCGCATCTCCACGCCGCGCGTGACCTGCCAGTAGACAAAGTGCGTTGTACCGTCTACTTTTGCCAGCAGCTCGGTCAGCAGCTCCCCCAACGCCGATTTAGGCATCGGGATATGAATGTCCAGCGCCTTAGCACTGGTATAAAAGCGGTCCAGGTGATCCTGCAGCAGGTACACCTTTCCGTTTGCACCGACGGTGGCATCATACACGCCGTCGCCAAAGAAATGCACCCGGTCATTGAAGGGCACCGTCAATTCCTCCGGCGTGCCGATTTTTCCGTCATAATAGGCAAGTGCTTCCATAACCTTTCCCTCCCCGAAAAAATGCTTACTGCGGCGCTTTTACGCCGAACTTCAACTCAATGATGCGTTTGATGACCTCCACACAGTTGTCCAGCCCGATGGCGGCGCTGTCCAGGCAAAGGTCGTAGTTGCTCACACACTTCCACTGGCGTCCCGTGTGGTACCTGTAGTAGCTTTCGCGGTAGTTGTCCAGCTTGTCAATGTAGCGTATGGCTTGGCTGCGCCCGATGCCCTGCCGCTGCATTTCGCGGTCAATGCGGTCGTTGTAGGGGGCATCAATGTACACCGTCAGCACGTTGGGCTTATCCTTCAGCACAAAATCGGCGGCGCGTCCCACGCAGACGTAGCTTTCCTCGTCCAGCAGCTCCCGCAGCACCTTGGCCTGATAGTTGAACAGGTTCTGGTCGCTGATAAAGTTGCCGCTTTCCGGCGGGATAAACGTACCGTCGTAGACGTGCTGCGACACACGGTAAAGCAGCGTCTTTTTGGTGTTTTCGTCGGCAGCGGCAAACAAGGTTTCGTTGATGCCGCTGTCCTCTGCCGCAAGGCGCAGCAGCTTGCGGTCATACAAATCTATGCCGAAATCCTTTGCCAGCTTTTTGCCGATATAGCTGCCGCCGCCCGACCCGCAGGTTCGGGTGATGGCAACCGCAAAATACGGATGGTTTGGATACATAGAAATCCCTCCTTACTGCCCCAGATAGGCTTTTTTGACGCGGGGGTCGTTGAGCAGCTCCTTGGCATCGCCCGCAATGGTGATGGTGCCGGTTTCCAGCACATAGGCGCGGTCAGAGATTGCCAGCGCCATCTTGGCGTTCTGCTCCACCAGCAAAATCGTGATGCCCTGCCGGTTGACCTCCCGGATGATGGCAAAAATTTCCTTGACCAACAGCGGGGACAACCCCATGGACGGTTCGTCCATCAGAATCATTTTCGGCTTGCTCATCAGGGCGCGCCCCACTGCCAGCATCTGCTGCTCGCCTCCGGACAGCGTACCCGCCAGCTGGCGGCGGCGCTCCTTCAGGCGGGGGAACCGCTCGTACACGTCGTCCATGGTTTTTGCCTTGTCGCCGGGGTCGGTAAAAGCCCCCATCTCCAGATTTTCCTCCACGGTCATCTGGGGGAAGATATGCCGCCCCTCCGGCACGTGCGCCAGCTTCAGCGTGATGATCTTGCTCGGCTCGGTTTTGCGCAGGTCGTGTCCGTCAAAGTTGACAGAACCGCTCGCCGCCTTTTCCAGCCCGGTAATTGTGCGCAGGGTCGTGGTTTTTCCTGCGCCGTTCGCACCAATCAGCGAAACGATCTCCCCGTCCTTTACCGTCATGGAAACGCCGTTCAGCGCGTGAACCGCGCCGTAGTTTACGTGCAAGTCCTTAATTTCAAGCATTGGCGACCTCCTCCGGTTCGTCCTTGCCCAGATATGCCTCAATGACGTGCGGGTCGTTGGCAATTTCCTCCGGCGTGCCGGAGGCGATCGTGGTACCGAAATCCAGTACCTGTATGCGCTCGCAAATCTTCATAACCAGGCTCATATCGTGTTCGATCAGCAGGACGGATACCTTAAATTCATTGCGGATATAGTGGATGATTTCCAGCAGTTCCTCGGTTTCGGTGGGGTTCATACCCGCTGCAGGCTCATCCAGCAAAAGCAGCTTCATATCGGTGGCAAGTGCGCGGGCAATTTCCAGCCGGCGCTGCTCACCGTAGGGCAGGTTGTCGGCTTCCAAATCCTCTTTACCGGACAGATGCACAACCTTCAGCAGTTCCTTGGCGCGCGCCGTGATTTCCGCCTCCTGCCGCCAATACTTCTTGGTGCGCAGCAGCGCATCGACCATACTGTAGGTCGTGTGCGACTGCATGGCGGTCTTTACGTTTTCAATGACCGTCATTTTCTTGAACAGGCGGATATTCTGGAAGGTTCTCGCAATGCCCGCCTGCACGATCTGGTGGGTCTTTTTGCCGTTCATTCGCTGCCCGCAAAGGTAGAACGAACCCTCGGTCGGCTTGTAGACGCCGGTAATCAAGTTGAACACCGTCGTCTTGCCCGCGCCGTTGGGACCGATCAGCCCTACCAACTCCGACTCGCCGATTTCAATATTGAAGTCATCGACAGCCTTCAGACCGCCGAACTGTATGCCCAGATGCTGGGCTTTCAATACGGGTGCCGCCATAGGGGGTCACTCTCCTTTCGTCGCTTTTGTCTTGGGATTGGTCGCCCGTCCCAGCAGCCGGCTGAGGCTGAACTCCCACCGACCAAAGATGCCGCCCGGACGGAACAGCATGACCAGCACCAGCACGACCGAATACGCCAGCATACGGTAGGTGGAAAAATCACGCATCAATTCCGGCAGGCTGGACAGGAACGCCGCACCGATGATGGAGCCGGTCAGCGAGCCGGTGCCGCCGATGATAACCTCCGACAAAAGCTCTGCCGAGTAGTTGAAGTTGAAGTTGGTGGGAATCATAGCGGTCATATAATGGGCGTAAACGCCGCCGCCGATGCCCGCAAAGAAGGCGGAAACCGCAAAGGTCAGCACCTTATAATAGGTCACGTTGATGCCGGATGCCGACGCGGCAATGTAATCCTCGCGGATGGCCTGCACGGTGCGACCAAAGCGGCTGCGCACAAACAGGAACATAATGGTCACGCAGACGACCATAATCCAAAAAGCGCGGTCAAACGTTGAAAGCTTGAGGATACCGCTCATCGTTTTGCCGCCGCCGGTAAAGGAGAAGTTGCAAAAGCAGACACGGATAATTTCCGCAAATGCCATGGTCACGATCGCCAGATAGTCCCCGCGCAGACGCAGCGCGGGAATCCCCACCGCAACGCCCATAAGCCCTGCCGCCAAGCCGCCCGCCAGAATTGCCACCAGCAGCAGACCTAAATCCGAAAGACCATGCCCCGCCAAAGCGCCGGATAAAACGGCGGAAACATACGCGCCTACCGAAACAAAGCCCGCGTGTCCCATGGAAAACTCGCCCATAAAGCCAACGACAAGGTTCAGCGAGGCAACCATAATAATGGTGTAGCAGGCTGTCGTGCAGATGCCTTGGATATAGGTGGTGCTTTTGCCGAATACCTGACCGGCAAACGCCAGCGAAATCACCGCGTACAGCAGCACGACCCCCACAAGATTCAGCCCGTAGGAGGCTAACCGTCGTTTTGTCATCTTGTTCACCCTCCCTTACACCTTTTCGCCTACGTTCTTGCCCAGAATGCCCGACGGCTTGACCAGCAGAATCACGATCAGCGTGCCATAGGTCACGGCCTCGTACCAGCCGGGGGCAAACAGCTTGACAAAAATCTCAATAAGCCCTATCAAAATGCCGCCCAGCATCGCGCCGGGGATAATGCCGATGCCGCCCAGAACCGCGGCGATAAACGCCTTCATACCCATCATGGAACCCATATCATTCGTTACACGGGGGTAGGTGGCGCAGTACATCAGCGCTGCCACGGCAGCCAGACCCGAACCGATGGCAAAGGTCGTTGTGATGATTTTGTTGACATGGATGCCCACCAAGGTGGAGGCATCCTTGTCCTGCGGCACGGCGCGCATCGCCTTGCCCAGCTTGGTCTTTTTGACGAACAGCTGCAGAGCAATCATAATGCCCAGCCCGATGCCGATGGTCAGCAGCACATTCAGCGGCAGAGCCACGCCGCCCACGGTCACAGTCGGCAGGCTGAAAATTGCCTGCACGTTGTGCGGCTTAGCGCCAAACAGCACCATGGCAAGGTTTTCGAGGAAGATACTCATCGCCAGCGCGGTGATCAAGGCGGACATAGGTCCCGCCTTGCGCACAGGGCGGTAGGCAAGAATTTCCACCAGAACGCCCACCACGGCACAGACAGCGATGGCTACGATGACCGCCAGCCAAGCGGGCATACCCGCATTGACCATCAGCGGAATGGTATAAAACAGCGTGTACGCGCCGATCATAATAAAATCACCGTGGGCGAAGTTGATCATACGGATGATGCCGTAGACCATCGTGTAGCCAAGGGCAATCAATGCGTAGATAGCTCCCTGGTTTAAGCCGTTGATCAGGCTTTGAAAAAACAGTGAGAAAGACATTTCCCTTCCCCTTTCCGATTTATAAAAAAGAAACTGTACACGGCGGGCTTTCTTGCGGGTTGCAGCACCACCGTGTACAGATTCCCTTCTGCCTTTACTCTGCCTTGGAGATGACCTTGCCGTCCGAGCCGAGCGTTTCTGCCCACTTGACTGCGCCATCCACATAGGTGTTAATGGCAATGCTCTTGACGGCGTCGCCGTTCTCGTCCAGCGTCATATCGCCGTTGACACCGGTAAAGCTCATGCCGGTCATGCCCTTGACAAGGCTTGCCGTGTCGGTGCCGCCTGCATTTTCAGCGGCCTGCACCAGCATATACATAGCATCATAGTACAGGGCTGCACAGGCGTTCAGGCTTTCGGTGCCGTACTTTTCGGTATACTTCTGTACGAAGTTCTGCACGGCGGGGGCGGTGTCCTCGCTGGAATAGTGGTTGGTGAAATAGCAATCCTCAAACTGTGCGGCAAGACCAGTAGTGTCCGAGCCATCCCAGCCGTCGCCGCCCATAATAGCACCGGTAAACCCAGCATTGCGCGCCGCGCCGACCAGCAGCGGCACGGTATCCAGGAAGCAGGGGTAATACAGAAGCTCTGCTCCGCTGGCTACTGCCTGCGCCGCCTGCGAGGAGTAATCGGTGTCGGTGGTCATACACTCGCCGGTATAGACGATTTCAATACCGCTGGCTTCGCAGTTTTCGATAAAGGCGTCCTTCAAGCCGTTGGAGTAGTCATCGTCCTTGGCGTAGATGACAGCAGCCTTGGTAAAACCCTTGTCCTTGGCAAAAAGTGCTGCCATCTTGCCCTGATACGGGTCAATAAAGCAGTTGCGGAAAATCGTATCGCCCTTCAGGGTAACATCGGCGTTGGTGGCGCCGGTTGCCAGCAGCAGCATACCGTCCTTGGACGCCTGCTCTGCCATAGGCAGCGTAACCGAGGAGAAGAAACTGCCGACGATGGCCTCCGGCGAATCTGCCATAACCTTGTTGTAGGCGTTCATCGCCTGCTTAGCATCCTTGGCATCATCTGCGACCTTGCCGCCGTTTACGATTTCGATTTTATAACCGGAATCGCCGGCGTTGATTTCCTCCACAGCCATATCCACGGCATTCTGTGCGCCCTCACCGTAAATGGCGGAGCCGCCGGTCATAGAGCAGACAACACCAACGCGAATGACGTTGTCCTCCTCCCCTGCTGCCGTGCTGACTGTCGCAGAAGCCGCCGCACTGCTTGCTTGGGCAGAACCGCCCTGCTGTGCGCTGGAGCCGCAGCCTGCCAACAGGCTTGCGGACATTGCCGCCGCAATGGTAAGTGCCAAAACTCGATTACGCTTTCTCATTGTGTGACCCTCTCTTTCCGTGTGCCGTTTTGTCGGTTTCCCTCTTTTCATCCAAAAACAAAAGGCGCGCAGCCCTGCAACAGGGTCTGCACGCCTTTGTGCGAATAAGAAACGGGGTCGCATACTTTTGCAAGTACGCGACCCCGTTGTCCCGTTCATATTTGGATGATATAGGTATTATAGCAGGTTTTACAAAAATTGCAAGAGGTTTTTTACAGATCGCAAAAAATTCTGCGGTTTTCTATTTCTGCCGCCAGATCTGCGTTTAAACACTTTGCCACGAACTCCCATACCCGTTTTCCTTATATAAATATACGCTGTTGCAACTTAACCCGTATAACCGACTTTTTCTCTCTTTTTGTATTGTTATTTGAGGCACATTTCTTTTTCCTCGCCCCGCATTTTATTTTTTACCGTGAAAGCTTCTCTTTTTTCCTTTCAACAAAATTGATTTCTTGGTATAAATCCTTTTTCTGGTTCCTTTATATAAAAGCTCCTGCTGTCCCCTCCCCTCTTGGATTGCCAGCTTAATTTATTTGTGAAACGCTCTCTCAATTTGGACGGTTATCTTTTTCTTGTGCGTGAAAATCTCTCTCAATAAGTTTTGCCCTATCGCCTTTTGCCAGCACTTTTATTTTTTGTTTTGCGTGAAAGATTCTCTCAACAGGAAGAAGCTCGTATGTCATCCGCCGCCAATAACGTGTCTTACCTCTCACCGTGCCACCTGAATCACCAATATTTTTTCTCTGTGTGAAAATTTCTCTTTGTTCGAAGTTTTTCCCCGTTATTCTTATCGTTTTATTGTCGCTGCATCGATATATATCATCCTTTTTCTCTTCAGTTTTCTTTTTTCGTTTTTCGTGAAAACTACTCTTATTTTATATTTAACATCTAATTTTTTCTTCCTGCGTGAAAATCACTCTCTTTTCTTCATCCTGTTCCTTAATAAAGCGTATTTTTATGACGGTGCAGCGTTATTATTTTTGTATTCTGTATTTTTCTTTTTCTTCGTGAAAAGTTCTCTCCGTTCCTTGCTGCGTTCTTCTTATATATGGCACTGCTGCGTTCCTTGCTGTTCTTTTTTCTGTTTGCGTGAAATTTTCTCGCAATAAGTTGCGCTCATCCGCGTTATCTTTTATATTCTAACGTTATATCGCTATCTTTTCTTTCTTAATTTTTTCTTTTTCTCTGTGAAAATCACTCTCTTTTCAACCTAAGAGCCTCTTCTTTCCTGACCTAACACGCACTTTCTCCCAGCCTAACGTTTCTTTCTTCCGGACATAAGAAATTTCTTCGTGAAAAGCTCTCTTTTTCCGGTGCATTATCGATACCCGCAATCTATAATTCTATCGTATCATCGTTGTTTTTCTTTGCTTCTTAGTTTTATTTTATATCGTGAAATTTTCTCTTAGTTGCCTTCTGCTACGGCAGCGCGAGCAAAATCTTGATTCGGGAGCGTACTTTTATTTTCTTGCGTGAAAGTTTCTCTTAGTTTTCTCCCATTATTTCATTTATTTAACGTTGTATCGTAGTTATTTCGTTGCTATCCGTTTGTTCCAATTTTCTGGTCACCGGAATCGCTGCTGTTTTTCTATGCAATTTTTTTCTTAAAAGCGTGAAAACTGCTCTCAGTTCCCAGCTTCCTGCCCCTATTTTTCTTGTGAAAACCTCTCTCAATTCACGAACGGGTGTTCTCTTTAGCCCATTTTAAATTTAGCGTATTATCGATTATATCTATCTTTTTTCTCTGTGAAAACTTCTCTTTTACTCAACCTGTATCCCATCTTCTCCTAGATTTCCGGCAAACTATCTATTAGATTGGAAACGACTTGTTTTTAATTTACAATTTGATATATTTTCATCATTATATACATATTGTACCAACCCGCAACAAAGAAGGCGTAATCAATTTGTACTTTTTGTACCATTTATTACAGTTTGTATTTATTACTATTCTTATTCTCCCCTGCTACCAGATTCCCCATTCTGTTTCTTTCTTGAACTAAGAGATGCATTCACAGGAAAAAAGAGATTTTTTCACGCACTTTTCTGTGAATGAATCTCGCAGTAACCGAGAATTCTTATCGCAACAGGCGTGAAAAGTTCTCTCAATACACGGGAAAGTTTCTCGCAGATGGCGTGAATAAAACTCTCAATCTACAATATTATAGATAAAATAATAAAAACTAAAATTTTTAAATAATAATTTTGTC
>ERZ1034691.765-NODE-765-length-23147-cov-24.531180_pt1 | contig 23147 bp, 26 predicted proteins | sample MGYA00520638_ERZ1034691 | MGnify/ENA primary metagenome ERZ1034691 (study PRJEB33766, sample SAMN09781763) | gut metagenome | biome: gut microbiome | host: Homo sapiens | place: Madagascar | study: EMG produced TPA metagenomics assembly of the PRJNA485056 data...
ATCAGGGCATCCCGGTCAAATAAGTGCTCTGTGATCTGCGCATAGCCGTTTTTCACCGGTAATACATCCTTTTGCTGTCCCATGAGTCCTTGTCCGTCATCTGCCACCAATCCGTAAGTCAGATCTTTGTCCGTATCAAACTTAAAATAATATTCCGACTGCTTTCCTTTTCCATCCACGGGGCACATAAATGCGGGGTGTCCTCCGATGGAAAAGTACAGTGTTTTCGTATCCGGATTTTCCACCTGCCAGATGACCTTCAGGTCTTTTCCTTCCAATTCATAACCGATCTTCAGGATAAACTCCAGCGGGAATTTTGCTTTTGTTTCTTCATTGGATTGCAGGGAAAACCATGCTTCCGTCGCCGTCTGCACATCCACGGCAAACTCCATGTCTCTGGCAAAGCCGTGCTGACCCATGGAATAAGTCTTTCCTTCATAATGATATTCCTTATTTTTCAGACTTCCTACAAAGGGGAACAGTACCGGGGCAGTTCTCTTCCAGAATTTTGCATCCGCATTCCACAGATACTCGGTATCAGTTGCTTTCCCCCGAATGCTTGCAAGTTCTGCACCAAAGCTGTTGATGGTTACTTTTAAAGCTTCATTTTCCAATACTACCTGCATATTGCATACCTCTCTCTCTTTTTCCCACATTATACCTCATAACAGTTCATCCGTGAATATATCCGGGCACACAAAATCATGCTCGTATGGCTTTGTGGCCGCATATGTTCACAAGATGAACTGTTGCTATCTGTTATCCTGTAATCCGGCTGTCTTCAGCCAATGTCCGGACAAATATCTGCTCACAAAACAGATCACGCGGAAGATCCAGTCCAGTACCATGGCGATCCAGACACCGATGGCTCCGTAACCCATGTTCACACCGATGATATAGCTGAATCCGATACGGAACACGAACATGGAAAAAATAGACAGCACCATGGTAAACCGTACGTCATTGCAGGCACGAAGCATGTTCGGCAGAACAAAAGACGCCGGCCACAAAAACATCGCCATACCGTTGTGGATCATGACCAGAATATAGGATAACTGCGTGGTCTCCGGGCTTAATCCGTAGCATTTCAGGATCCACGACAGACACAGCAGGATGACGCTGTTTACCATAAAGGTACACAAGTAGGTAATCTTCAATAATTTTTTCGTATAATACCGCACCTGACCGGAATCTCCGGCGCCGACGCAACGGCCGATCACTGTGATCATTGCCAGATTCATAGCCTGCCCCACAATACAGCCCATGCTGTCCAAGCTGTTCGCCACACCGTTGGCAGCGATCTGCACAGTTCCGAAGCCCGCGATAATGCTTACCACAATGACACGTCCCAGCTGGAAAATACCATTTTCAATCCCGCTGGGGATACCTATGTAAAAAATCTTATGGATCACCGGCCAGTCGATGTGGAAGCTTTCTTTTAATAAATGCACTTCGTTGGACGGGTTTTTCAGCAAATGATATAGGATGAATCCTGCCACCGCACGGGAGATCAGGGAAGGGATCGCCACACCTGCCACGCCCAGTCCCAACACATAAACACCCAAAGCATTACCGCCGATGTTAATGATGTTTTCCACGATGGAGACCTTCAGTGTGATCTTGGAATTGCCCATGGAGCGGAACAGCGCTGCGCAGGAATTGTACAGTGCAAGGAACGGGAAGGACAGTGCAGAGATCATCATATAGATCACAGCATTATGAAATACGTCCGCTTCAATTTTACCGAAAAACAGGGAAATGATGCCGTTACAGAACACCATGACCAAAATCGATATACCGATCGTAATGCATACCGATGACACGATCAGCTGTTTTGCAGATTTGCAGGCGTCCTCTTTTTTCCCGGCTCCGAGGAACTGGGAGGTCACCACGGCGCCGCCGGTAGCCAGTGCCGCCAGCACGCTGATGATCAGATTATTGAACATGTCGATCAAGGATACGCCGGAGACCGCCGCCTCTCCCGCAGAGGATATCATGACGGTATCTGCCATGCCCACAGTGATTGCCAGTGCCTGTTCAAATAATAAAGGAATGATCAGTTTTTTCAGATCATCTTTTGAGAATAATTGCTGTTTTGTTATACTTGTTTCCATAATGTTTACCTTTTGCTACTATAAATTCCCCCACCAATCATACCTCTTTATCAGCTGACCATCTATTTTTCCATATGATACAGCCTAAGTGAATTATCCCATGCCGCCTTGCGCACTTCTTCCTCTGTGATCCCCTTGATCTGCGCCATGGCCGCGATCACATAAGGAATGTTCAGGGAGCTGTTGCGTTTGCCGCGGTTCGGTTCCGGCGCCAGATATGGGCAGTCTGTCTCCAGCACGATGCGGTCCATAGGGATATATTCTACCGCTTCCTTCAGTTTCTTTGCATTTTTAAAAGTCAGCACGCCGCCGATTCCGAAGCAAAATCCCATATCCAGAAAAATCTTCGCCGTCTCCTTCGTATAGGAATAGCAGTGAATTACGCCACCGATCTCCTCTGCGTGCGCCTCCGTCATGAGATCCACGGTATCCTTCGCCGCATCCCGGGAGTGAATGATAACAGGCTTTTTGATCTCACGCGCCAGGTCCAGCTGCCGCAGGAACCACTTCTTCTGTGTCTCGTGGTCCGGCTCCGGCCAGTAATAATCCAGTCCGATCTCTCCCACCGCCAGGCATTTCTCCTTCTGGCACTGTTCCTTCAGCCACAAATAGGATTCCTCAGTCAGTTCCGCAGTCTCGCTGGGATGTATGCCGATGGCTCCATATATGTAATCGTACTGCTCCATCAGCTCTAACACTTTCCGGCAGGATGCCAGGCTCGCACCCACATCCACCACCCGGGCAATGCCCTGCCCCGGCAGATCCGCCAGAAGCTGTTCTCTGTCGTCGTTAAATGCGTCATCGTCATAATGCGCATGCGTATCAAATATCGCAATCATATAAAATCTCCTCACAGCATATCTATGCAAAAAAAAGAACCGTCCCCGGAGCTCCTAAGTCTCCAAAAACAGTCCTCTTGAGTGCACCGCCAGGGGCTCGAACCCTGGACACCCTGATTAAGAGAAAAGGCTTCCAGAGCCTTTTTTTATTGCGTTTTTTGCTCCTTTTTGGCGGTTTACGCGATTAGAACCGTGTGATATAATAGCTCTGTCGTGTTACCCCGGCAGGAAGGGGGTGTTCGACATGCATGAATTTCTCAATTTTATTATCTCCGTCATGGCAAGTGTAGCCGCCAACTACATAAGCAAATGGCTGGATGGAGAGGACGAATAGCACGATCAGCCAAGTAACAAAAGACCCCGGGATGCACCCCGGGGTTTTTGTCGTTCGACATGCATGTCGAATTCCTCAATTTTGCCTAAGGTCAATATAACACGGGTTCCCGGAATTGTAAAGAGAAATTTGTCGGACAAAATCATGCTGCAGCATCAACCTGCAGGTAAAATTGTAGGACAATCATTCATCAATTTCAAATATTGTAAATGCTTCATGTATAGAACTATTCACGATTTTTCTATAGTGTTCTTCATCCATATGGCGTAGGATATATATGATAAATTCTTCTCTTATGGTGATATTGTTTATTGGTTTGCCTGTTTCTAGCCAGAATGGGGAGACTTTCATGTACAAGGCTGCTTTTGTCAGGTACTTAAGATCTGGCTGCTGGGTCTTCCATTTTTCTATTGTGCCTATAGGGATCAAGTTTATTTTTTCAAACTCACATACTGGTAATAGCTCCTGATCACAAAATTCTAATACTCTGTCGTATGGTGTCGATGGCTTTTCTTTCTTTTCCGGTGGCTGTATTTTTGCTACCGGCTTTTTTGTCTGTTCCTGTTTCTGTAATGTTAGTTCCCCTCTGACTGCCAGCAATAATAGTACTGCTGATTCGACTATTATGATGCCTAGTAATATGATATTCATTTTCCCCTCTTATCTGTGGTCATTTATCCAAGCTTTGAAGTTGATGATTCTGGCTCCGCGCTTTCGCCTTCCGCGGTTCGCATGATATAGTGCTTGCCCCGGTCATCTGCCCGGCGGTAGTAATCAACCAGAAGTTTCTCCTCTGGTGTCAGGTTCCCGGATTCTTTACCAGTGAGGAGCCAGTCTAGACTTAAGTCTAATCTTTCTGCTACAAGTATTACTTTTTGGGATCCCGGTTCTTTTTTATCCCATAGTCGTATTGATCCATTTCCAAAGCCTAATTCTTTTTCTAAAGCATTCATTGATGTGCCTTTTTCTTTACATCTTACTTTTATTCTCTCGACTATAGACATAAATCCTCCCTAAAAATATCGACTAAAGTATGGTTTTTGTGTTGACATCTCGAATATAGTCTAGTATTATAATCTTGTAGGACAGATTTTAGCCTACTAAAGTATATATACTCTAAATTGTAGCACAAACGCGTTGAGAAGAAAAGACCGGTGATGGTAGACCCAGTGAGGAGCCGATCCGGAGAAAGAAAGTGAGGTAGTTTGATGTCGCATTCTGTTGTTTTAACTGATATTTTTGGTGATCGTGTATCTGTTTTTCCATTTTCTTTGCATGTTAGATGCTCCAGATGCACCTGCTGTGGTGAGGTTTTCATTGGCTATGATATTCATGCTAGTAAGGATAATGTTTATAGTGATGATGTTACTTTAAAAACTCCGCTGTTGCATAGTGCAGAAGAGGCTCTCGATTATATTGATGTTCTGCTTAGTAATGCATCTGTCCAGCAGGATCCGGGAGGTGACAGTAGTGCCGGATGATCTGATCAAGAAGTCGATCCGGCTCCCGGTTGATCTGGATGCTTACGTTGATCAGCAGAAGGGCACGACCTGGACAGACAAGCTCTGCCGGATCCTGGAAGACTACCGCTCCGGGGAAGAAACCCGGGCGGAACGTATGGCATATTACGAAAACTGGATCAAGGCCAGCCAGAAGAAAATTGACGAACAGAACCGGCAGATCTACACCGTTGCCCGGGCGCTGGATCACCTGCATCGCGCCATGGACGACCTTAACAACCTGCCTTTCACGTAACCCCGGCGGTTGTCTGTCAAGTGGATCGTGGAATACCGGAACCGCCGTCCTTGCGGTGAGGATATGCCGCGAAAGCCGCTTTACAGACTCGCTCCCCCCGACACTTCCCCGCCAGGGGAACAGGAGCCGCCCTTGCTGCTGTTTCCCTGCGCCCTCACGGCAGTGATAACGGGTCAAGGGACGAGTCCCTTGTCGCCAGCGGGGCGAGACCCGCCCCCCGGAGGGATACCCGGACAGCCATAGACCTGGCATAGAGAGGATTTCCCGAATGAAACAAACAAATTTATCTGCAATTCCGGAGTGTCTCACAGGAACCTTTTGGAATGAGGATACGCAGTCTTTTCTGGACTGGCTCCGGGAACGTCATAATTATACACCGATCACCGTCAAGATCCTCTGCAGGCAGACCGGCGGCGATTATAACAAGGTGATGGCATGGTTCCGCTATCGGTATCATGTTGAAAACGATATAAAACAGCAACTTATAAACAATAACCCTTTTTCAAATATGGAGGAAAATCAAAATGGCTAATTTCGCATTAACAAGTAAAGCAAAAATCATGATCTTATTCGCAAACCAGTATGACATGAAAGACGATTCTGGAAATAAGGTGACCGGCTGCTCTGTTCATTACCTTTTCTGGGGTGAAAATGGTGAAGCTTTGGCTTCAGAAGCAGAGTTTGATCCTACTAAGCCAGTAGGTGTTCAGCGTGCTAAGTGCTCTCTGGATCCCATGTTCCGGAACAAGATCGTAGTTGCTCCCGGCCTTTATGAAGGTACTTTTGAGATGGTGACCGGTTCTGATGGTAAGCCTGTGAATCGTCTGCGTGATGTTGCTTTTATTTCTCATGTAGAGATCAAACAGAAGGTTCTCCCCGGATTCTATGTTCAGGGCATGATCCAGCCGGAGACAGCTCCGGAAGCCAGGGAGTCCGGAAAGGCTGCTAAATAATGGATGAGGTTGTGACTGCCTCCCCCGGGGAGGATTCCCCTTTACTTAATACAGAAGCTGACACGGTCTACCTTCCTGTCACCGTATCCGGTGGCAATGCGGAAGTGATAACCGGCAGCAATACCGGTGAAGGTGCTGCGGTAGATTCTCCGGAAGGCAACAGTCCCTACACTGTTGTCTTCTCCGCAGATGCACCGGACTATTCCGAAGCTCTGCAGCAGATCCATGAAGATCTCCTGCAGACGAATCAATATCTGTCAGAGCAGGCCGATACCATGGCAGAGCAGCTTACAGTCTCCAAGGATCAGATTGTCAAGATTCAGGAGAACACACTGATGATATCTATCGGTATTGGTATCATTGCCGGGATGCTTATCATGCTGGGCCTGTGGAATGGGAGGAAATGATGGATATTTTTACTTACGTGTCTATTGCATCGCAGTGTATGATCATTGGCGCCGTCTGCGAATGCGTAGCTATACTAACGGGATATGTATGTTTCTACATATTCCAACTCATAGAAGGAGGAAAATAATATGCCTTTATTAACTGTTACTGCTCTTGCTGAAACTGGTGCAGCTGCATCTTTCGATGTTGCCGCTATCATGCAGGCTGCTGTTACCAGCGTTCAGGGTGACCTGTTCAAGGTTCTGGGTATTGTGGTACCCGCTGCTGTCACCATTATCGGTGCCGGTGTTGCTGTCAGATATGGTATCAGATGGCTGAAATCTCTGCGCAGTGCTTAAAAACTGAATAGTCTCTAACCGGGAAGGGTGAGGAGCTGAAGCTTCCCGCCCTTTTTTGGTGCTGTCGGACAAAATAGCTGCAGTTTGAATGCTGCCGGGCAAATTTGTAGGACAAACTGACAGGAGGTATCGGTAAATATGTCGAAAAAATATAAATATACGGTAGTTGGTGAATTTAGACAAGCACATAAAGATTCCGAAGGCGATTGTTTAACGGGGCTTTCTTACGATGATGCTATTCGTATTGTGAGTGAATGGAGAAAGGAAAAGAAATATAAGAAAGTTTATTACTTTAGAGAAGATGTTGACTAATATGTAGGACAATTTATCTGCAGGTGAGCTGCGCTGCATGACATTTGTAGGACAATTTTTGTCGGACAAAATAATTTCTGATTGCGTGGATCCGGCTGTGCTGCATGTGCGTTTGTCGGACAAGAAAGGTAAAGGTGGAAATGGTAACTTATTTTGATGAGAAACACTGCAGGGAATACGGATGCATCTATTATGATCCGGATGTCATTCTCTGCTGTAAGAGAAATTTTAGGGATCCTGTTGATGGTATGGATGCCTGTTGTGAACCTCCTGCGGTTCAGGATGATGGCTTCCATGCTTTGTTAGATAAGACTTTTTCGTAGGGGGATAATGCTATGCAGAAAAGAATATCAGCGCTGTTGCTCGCCATGGTCATCGTGATCGGCAGTGTGCTGAATGGAAATACCTTAAAGGTCAAGGCTGCATCTGTCGCAGTCAGTGAAGATTTCGCCGTGGAGCTGACCATGATGATCTATAATCTGCTGGAAACAGTTGCTATATCTTCCGGCATCAAGGACGGACTGGATGATTACGAATCTGGATCCTCGCTTTATGATGCTTTTATTGCATCCGTGGAAAGCATGGCTGAACCGCCTTTTTATGATACCATCATAACGCAGCCGGATGGTTCCCAGATGACTGTAAAAGAAGCTTTGGATGCTGTTGAATCTACGCTCGGAAGTAATGCTTTGAAACTGCCGACTTCTGAAACGTTTGCAAAGTACCGTGTAATCTCCGGGACTGGCGGCAGTGATCCGGAGCCAACTCCTACTCCGGAGCTGGAGAATACTCCGACACCGGATACCGGGTATACGGATCCTTTTCGGTATATTCAGGATGTGTTGGTTACCAGTACACTGTTTACGGCTATGGCTGGATTCTTTGCGGATCTGTATGATGGGAAGGTGGAAGGGTTGGATCCTGCAGAATATTTTGTTAATTCTAAAGAAAATTTGCCTACAAATTTTTTTGATGGGTCTTATTTATCTAATGGTCAATATTATATTAGCTATATAGATAGAGAAAATAATTTAGATTATTTATATTCTGCTTCTGGTAGTCATTCTAATTTAGGGCTTGTATATGATTGTATTTATAATGGGTGTTATCGTTATGCCTTTTATGAATATAGAAACGGTGATGTTGTTTCTGTTTCTATAACTTTTTCAGAAGAAGTGAATAACAAAATTAATTATTTTAATACTTTAACAGCTTTATTATCTGGTCCTATTATTTTTGATTCTAAATGTAATTTACCTATTTTTTCTGATAGACAATCTATGATTAATTTTTATGAATCTGGTGATACTTCTGGTCTTCTGAACGGTGAAGCCTATGACTTCCCAGATCTTACCAAGTCCGTCCCTACTGTCATGCAGCCATTGACTGGTTATGAGTTTGCTCCGGGGCGGCTCCCTGGGATCAACGCAGCATTGTCTACTGCTGCAGCAGCTCTTCCGGAGCCTGGTCTTGATCCGGCAGAGAATACAGAAGCTTATAAGAAAACTTTGAATGCTGCATTGACTGCAGCCTTGCCTGAACCGGCACCGGAGCCGGAACCTGATCCGGATCCTTCACCGTCTCCGGATCCCGGTACTGGCGGAGAAGGTGAATCCTATAAGCGTGACCTGAAGCTGCTCTTCCCCTTCTGTATCCCTTTCGACTTCATACATCTGATCCAGGCACTGAAAGCAGAGCCGGAGACGCCTAAGTTTGAGATCCCAGTGCAGCTGGACTTTGTTGATGTGGACACCAGTATCGTGATAGATCTGTCGTGGATGGATCCGATCATGAAGATCTGGCGGCTGGGTGAATTGGGACTGTTTATAGTGATGCTCATGAAGAGCACCAGCAAAGTGATAAGGTGGTGATATTATGGCAGATATGCAGGCTTTACTGAATGCGTTCCTCGATATGCTGATGAGTGTGTTTCCGACTTCTCCGTTTGCCAGTGCAATAGACGAACTGGAGCAGCTGCCCTATCTGGGGTATCTGAACTGGGTGATCCCTGTGTCGCAGATGTTGACGATCGGCACTGCGTGGTTGGTTGCGATTGGGCTTTACTATCTCTATTCCGTGATTGCCCGGTGGATCAAACTGATCCAGTAGCAGGAAGGGGGAATTGTTATGATATCTCTGTACTCCGGCACTCCAGGATCCGGAAAGAGTGTCCATGCAGCGAAAGAGATCGCGATCCGGCTCCGGCGGGAGAATGCCGTAGTCCTGGGCAACTTTTATTTTAATACCAAAGCTGTGAAAAAAGGTAAGGGGACTTATCTTTATGTACCGAATCACCGGCTGGATCCTGACCGGCTGTTGAAGTTCTCCCGGAGACTGTCCAGGCATCTGGGGCGCAGGCTCCGGGAGGGAGAAGTCCGGATCTATATCGATGAAGCACAGCTCCTTTTCAATTCCAGGGAATATGCTTCAACATCCCGCCGTGCCTGGCTGTCCTTCTTTTCGCAGCACAGGCACTATGGTTTTGATATTATCCTGATGGCGCAGTTTGACCGGATGCTGGACAGACAGATCCGGGGACTGATCGAATATGAACACGTACATCGTAAGGTTGCGAATGCCGGACTGATGGGGGCATTCGTGGGCTTTTTGTTCCGCGGAAACTTATTTGTGTGTATTGAGAAATGGTACCCGATCAAGGAAACGATTGAGACCAGTTTCTTTTTTACCAGCAAATACATCTACGGACTGTATGATTCGTACAATCATTTTGAGCTCGTAGACGAAAAACCGTTCAAGAAGTAGCCGCAGCGCCTAGGACGGACGAGCGGGGATCATGGGGCCCCCGCGAAGCCGGCCGACGGCCTGCGCCACGCCCTGTAATACGTGGTCTAGAAATACATTGTAATACACATCAAAAGTCGCTTAAATACTGGCTAAAGTGGCTAAAAATCATTTTGCCGGAAAGCCGATTCCGGCAAAAACCAAGAAAACGGTGGATTTGTAATACAAATACTTTTTGTGAGGTGGACAAATGCTTGATAAAAGACGTGAATACGATAATCTTCTTTATCATGAGATGCCGCAGGAAGAACAATATGAGTGGTTTGGTTATACCCGGCAGAAATTCCTGCACAATATCGACACTTTTTATTATTCGGTTAAGTTCCGGAACGACTTCCGGCTGAAAACGAAAGACACACAGGTCCTGAAAATGCGGAAATTCTTCAAGCTGCAGTATGAGTATCTGAATAATAATGAGGATCAGCCGGAGCTCTACCTTCCGGATCTGGGCGATCATCTGTATCTCAAGCCGGTTACTTTCAGTCGGTTCTATACTACGTGCCTTACATATCCGGAATATTTCGACATCTTCTTTGCACCGGTGGTCCCGAAAGCTGCAGACGGCGGCGAATCGGTCACCAGTGAATGTGTGGTGCAGATCCGGTCTTATATGCTTTGGATCATGGGCGTACGAGATGCCTTTGAAAATTCATATCGGTATGTAAAAAACATTGCAAAGTTCTTCGGGCTCGAGATCGAATCCGTTCAGGAAAATCGAATAGACTATTGCTGGCATTCTAACTATTTAAAGGATCCTGAGACTTTTTTCAGTCCTGAGAATTTTTATAAGATGCGTGTGGATCGTTTTAAAAATGCTACTTACGTAACAAATAAAGTCGGATCAGAGGATTATGAGATTGACTACGTTGCACTGGGTAAGCGTTCTGACAAGGTCTTTGTCAGGATCTACCAGAAGACCCGGGAAGTCATCGAACAGAATTACAAGCCGTGGTTTTTGAAGATCTGGGAGATGCAGGGGCTTATATCAAAATATGATCAGTGGGTCTATGAGCGCTGCTATCAGAAAAAGAACTGGTTTTACCGGTTCACTGCCCGTTTAGAGTTCTATTTGGAACACGGACAGGATCCGTATTATCTTTCCTATGTCCGGGAGATCTTAGAGGGAAGATTGACGATTGAGGAGGATGCTCTGATCAAGCTTGCTGATAAACTGACGCCAAAGCTTAACTATGTTGTAAATGTGGAATTTCAGACCATGCGCCGACATTCCAAGAGCTATGAGCTGCTTCCGATCCATAACAACACGGCCAAGGGAGAAACGCAGCGTATCTATGACTACCTGGACAATCGGAAGCTGATTATTGATTATCTTACAGATAAAGTTTTCAAGATGGTTGAGAAGACCGGGGATAGCAACAAATGCCGGAGACCTTACTGCGGTTTCTGGAAAGCGCTGCGTAATACCCGGTGCCTTGATATGAAGATGACTGCTGACGATCAGAAACTCGTCCGGAACTACAACCGGCGCCTGAATGTCGAATCCATGAAAAAGCGTGTGATCGGATCAGCGGTGACTCTTGGTATTTATACGCGCGGTATCAATGAAGACAGTCCGCTGCAGGATTGCTTTGAAGCTCTGATGCGTATGAATGATAATGACATAATGGAAGCTAACCGCTATAAACAGAAAAAACTTCGGCAGTTTAATAGGGTTGAACTTGCCGAAGTCTTTGAATCTTCTGAAAAGCACCGCTTCCGTCTGCTGGATGAAAGTGACGGCACTCTCTACGATTATGATAGTATAAACAACTTAGATTTGCAAGGGGGAAATTCACTTGACCATCCAACAGCTCCGTGACGTATACATAAACAACCGGAGTACTTACTGCAGCGCGGATACTATACTTAAGTATACGGATGATCTGGATCTGTTTTTCCGGTTCCTGGAAAGTCATTACAGGGTAGATCCTGCCGTGAGCAGCTTTGACGCACTTACCGGATCTGTTTACATGGATTTTATCCTAGAGCTGCGTACCAGGAAGATCAAGAACTCTTCTATCCGGAGCTATTGCAGATCTGTAAAGGCGTTTCTGCACTGGACATATGAGAATAACTTTAGTCCGGATTATTTAAAGGGTGTGAAGCTGCCGAAGGATGATGCCGTGGCTGAGCTGCCATTATTCGTTGAGGATGTGGTAAAGATCGATGCGCTTTTCGACCGGGGCACAGAGCAGGGGCTGCGGAATTATTGCATCTTTCACCTGTTGCTTGACTGCGGCCTGCGCCGACAGGAAGTGTGTCATCTGCAGGTACATCATCTGGACCCGGAGCGGAACATCCTGCACATCGTCAATTCTAAGGAAAACAAAAGCCGGTTTGTATTGATCCCGGACTTTCTGATCAGCGCATTGCAGGAGTATGACCAGCGCACCGGTATTACTTCCGGATATATGCTCCGTCAGCTTCGGGATCCGGAGTGTCCGCTTACATCTAACACGGTGAAGATGATCTTTCAAGATCTGAAGATCAGCACCGGTATAGATCGGCTTCATGCGCATCTGCTCCGTCACACGTTTGCGATCTCCTACCTGATCGGCGGCGGTAACCTGGAATTTTTACGTGTGTTCCTGGGACATTATGATTATGCTGCAACGAAAACTTATGTTGCCATGGCTGCACAGATGAAGCTGCTGGGTGCTCCGGTGTATCAGCTGGATCCGATATTCTTCCAGCGTGGCTACTAGACACCATTAACAAGAGGTCAGGGTGTCTAGTGAGTTTCCGGGGACAAAAAAAGAACCGTCCCCGGAGCTCCTAAGTCTCCAAAAACAGTCCTCTTGAGTGCACCGCCAGGGGCTCGAACCCTGGACACCCTGATTAAGAGTCAGGTGCTCTACCAACTGAGCTAGCGGTGCATTTTCTGTGTCGTTGTTATGTCTCCCGCAACGACAAGACATATATTATCACATGGTTTTCAAGAATGCAAGTACTTTTTGAAAAAAATTTAAATATTTTTTTCGATTTATTTGTACAATAGGTGAAATTACTGTTTTTTACGGGCTTCCTGGCACTTTTTGCAGTAGCCGTACAGCTCTAATTTGTGTCCGGTGACAGTGAAGTCTCCGGTATCCTGCTCTAAATGCACATGTGCAAAGGGGCAGCTGGGCAGCGGAATCCGCTTATGACATTCCAGGCAGACCGCATAATGGGTATGTCCCCCGCGGTTCAATTCGTATACTACGGTACCATCTCCCATGAACGTTGTCTTCTCTACCATTCCGTGTTCTTCAAATGTTGCCAGGATCCGGTAGATCGTGGATACAGCATAATCGCTGCCTTCGTGTTCTTTCTCAATACGATTGTAAATCTGTACGGCGCTGAGGGGCTCGGTCGCTTCCTCCAGCACCTGATACACGCATTTTCTCTGTTTGGTCCATTTCAATCCCTTAGGGTAGGAAATATCATTGTGTTCACATTTATGTTCTTCCATAGATATCTGTCCTTTTATATCGCGATCTCGAGGACGCAGTGCTTTCCACCTCGAAACACTTCGTGTTCCTCGCTGGACGGGCGTCGCCCTATCAAAATTGGATCTGCCTCTTATGCCTGCAAGCAGTCAAAGAGTCAGCTCTCAATTTTGGCACTGCTCGTGCCTACAACCAGTTTATCACAATTCCTGTCAAAACACCAATCACATATAAAATTCCCACGATTTTCAGATTTTCCTTTTTATCCGGGTTCACGCGGAACAACACCAGCAGTCCTACTCCCGCGCCTACCAGCAATCCGGACATCATGGCTCCAAGGCTGATCACACCACTGATATACAATTGCGTTATGGTCACAGATGCTGCACAGTTGGGGATCAGTCCCACCACTCCTGCCAGCACAGGTCCCAGTACGGGACGATTCAGGATCAGGTCGGCCAGAACATCTTCTCCCACAAAATGCAGTGCTGTGTTCAGAACAAATCCAATGACTATAATGAAAAAGGTAATGTGAAGCGTATGCTTTACCGCAGACAGAAAAATGCCATCCTCTTCACAATGGCAGTTCTCATGCTCACAGATTTCATGAATGTGCTCTTCCTCTTCATGGTCATTTTCCCCATGCCCGTGAACATGGTCATGAGGATGTATCTTCCTCTCACGGACCAACAGATCGATCACAAACCCGGCTATGGCACCAATGGCTGCTTTCGCTCCCAGCACGCCCAGTACAAAGCGGATATCCATTTTCTCCGAAATCAGGATCGGCAGCATCTCATCAGAAGTGGACAGATAAATGGCTATCAGTGTTCCCAGAGTGATCACCCTGCCTGCATATAAGTTGGATGCTGCTGCCGAGAATCCACACTGAGGCAGCACACCTGCCACGCCACCGATCAGCGGTCCCATTTTACCTGCCTTACGCACCATATGTGTTGTCTTCTCGCCGGCCTTATGTTCCAGATATTCCATAGCCAGATAGGTCAGGAACAAAAACGGCACCAGCTTTATACTATCTATTAAAGTATCTAAAATAACTTCCGACATAACTCTTACCTTTCCATACTTTCTTTATCAAATGAATACTTAATCATATATTTGTTCTAAATGCAAATGAGTTGCATTTGCATTTAGAACTATAACACATTTTTTCATATTGTCAATATTTTAATTATAAAAAATGCACTTCGATCAATCTTCGATCAATCCTTTTTTCTTCCATGCTCCGCTCCGCCAGCGCATCATCATGCCGACTGCACGACAGCATTCATCTGCTGTCAGACCGATATAAGCACCCACTACTGCCAGATGCAGCTGTATCCCCAACAGATACGTTCCTCCCGCTGCACACAAAAACATGAAAATAGCTCCGAGGATCACCGGAAATACAGCATCTCCACTGGTTTTCAGTGCATTTCCGTATACCAGATTTGTTACTCGTCCGGCTTCCAGGGCAATATCAATAAACATCAGCTTCTGCACTAGTTCTACCATACTCTTATCCTGCGTGAAAAAAGAGATCAGGACCGGGGCACTGATTGCAAACAGAAATTCTGTTCCCATCGCCAGTACCGCTCCGATCGCCGCAGATTTTTTAGTCTGCTTATCACATATTTCATATTTTCCCGCACCCATGTACCATCCGGTCATAATGGCATTCGCCTGGGCAAGCGCATTTCCCACACAAAAGGATAAATTCGTGATCTGTGCCGTATAGGAGCGGGCTGCTACATTGATTCCTTCTGTATCCATCTGGTTCAGAAAACGGATCACCAGTGTCATCGCTATATTATAAATAATATTCTCCAAAGCGGAAGGTAATCCGATCCGGATGATCTTCCGCAAAATCTCTCCGGAATTTACCCTCTCCGAATATTTTTTTGCAGGGATCAGCCGCCGTACAAAGATCACTATCAATATCAGATTCACTACTTTGGAGATCACTGTTGCGGATGCAACCCCCTGAACGCCGAGGTGGAAACGAAACAGAAACACGGCATTTAATATAAAATTCAAAATATTACCTGTCACAGTTGCGATCAGAGGCTGTTTTGTATATCCAAACGCACGCAGATATCCTGCCAGTATGGGAATCATTGCGTTCAGTATGCTTCCGCCTCCTACGATCCGCAGGTATTGTACGGCAGGCTCCTTCAATGCCGGTGCAATACCTACCACATACAGAATCCCATCGGAACAGAAAAACAAAAACACAGACATCACAACACCCAGGATTCCATTAAACCATAATCCCAGAGTCTTTGCCTGACAGGCGATCCCCGGTCTGCCCGCACCGATATTCTGTGTCATCACAGCCAGCATTCCCATAGAAACTACCGAATACATAATAATAAATACACCGATATAAGTATTTGCTGTTCCGACTGCTCCGACTGCCTGATCTCCCACAGAAGAAAGCATTAAGGTATCCACCATTCCGGACAACATGTAAAAGATCGTCTCCAGACACAGTGGTACAAATAATTGAAATAATGACTTATTCTGTCCTTCCATCGTAGGTTTTATATCCTTTCTGCGGTTCCTAAAAATTTGCATTTTCATTTTACAACTATTCAGAATACTATTCCGAATAGTCTCTTCAATTTTTACATATTACTACTTTATCTTTCCTAAAACTTGCATTTTTACCACAGAAAATTGACTTATTTCTACTTTTATAGTAATCTGACCATAATATCCTCTGCTCCACTTCACAGAAAGGCCTGCCTATGTACCCTGAATTAAGAGAAGAACGCATTCACGGAACAAAAGAATTTCCTTTCAGCTGTTATCACCTGCATGATATGCCTGCTTTTTTTCAGATTCCTGTCCACTGGCATCCGGAGGTCGAGATCATATATGTCCGCTCCGGCTCTCTTAAGATCATCATTGAAGGAGAAGAATACGAAGCGGCCGGCGGCTCCGTATTCTTTGTGAATCCCGGTGAGCTTCATTTTATGGGTTCCGCAATTCCGGGCGTAGACTATCATACCCTGCTGTTCCCACTGGAATTTATTTCCTTTCAGACGGATGATCTGTTGGAAACGGAGTTTCTCCTTCCCTTGCGTAACCATGAATTGCTTTTGCATCATAATCTTTCCCACGAAAAAAGCTGTCCTGACATCATTTCTCTCATCCGTGAGATCCTGTCTGTCAGACAGCTTCCAAATACATTGAGCGGGCATTTCCGATTACGTATTTTATTGTTGTCACTTATCCAAAAAATTGCTTCCTGCGGAACCATTAACCCAATGGGCTCCAAAAGGAACGATCCGATGCAGCGTGAGATACTGACTTATCTGCAGTATAACTACACGGAACCCCTTCGATTGGAAACCCTGGCAGAGCAATTTCATTTATCCGAAAAATATTTGTCCCGCTATTTTAAGCAGCATTTTCATCTGACTCTGACGCAATACCTGATGCATCTGAGGCTGACCCATGCCTGCCATCTGTTAGAGAGCACCTCTCTGCCGGTTACGGAGGTTGCCCTGCAGTCCGGCTTCCCCAACGTGAGTCATTTTATCCGCTGCTTTCATAGGACATATCAGATGTCCCCGCTGCAATATCGTAAACAGCTGCCCTATCAATGATCGTTTTCAAGAGCTCTTCTTGCAAGCTCCAGACATCCCATGATGCCCTGATCATCGTGAAGAGATGCCGGCACCACATAATGCTCCATGTCTGCAAGTTCATCCGTTACAATATAGCCATTGATGTATTCCTTAAGCTTCTTGCGGATAAGCGGGAACAACTGCTCCTGGTGCATGACACCGCCTCCTAAAATGATCATTTCCGGTGATACCGTCATGACATAGCCGGTCAACGCCTGAGCAATGTAATCTGCCTCCAGCTCCCATACTTCCGGACAATCTGCCAGGTCCACTGCTTTCCTGCCCCAGCGTTCTTCGATGGCAGGGCCTGCCGCCAGACCTTCCAGACAATTCTTATGATAAGGACATCTTCCGGCATAAGTATCTGCGGTCCGCTTCGTGATCAACACATGTCCTGTCTCCGGATGGAGCATTCCGTGATGCAGCTCTCCGTTACTATAAATACCACCGCCGACACCCGTACCGATGGTCAGATACATGACGCACTTTTTCCCTTGTGCCTGTCCGAAAGTCACTTCGCCGAGGACAGAACCATTCACATCTGTATCGAATCCCACGGGGCAATGAAGTGCCTCCTGCATCTGCCCCACAATATCGCAGTCCCTCCAGGCCAGCTTTGGCGTGGTTGTGATATAACCGTATTTTTCGGAATCTCTGTCCAGCTCAATGGGTCCAAAACAGGCAATTCCCAATGCATCGATCCCCTTGTCCCTAAAATAAGCAATCATCTTAGGAATCGTCTCCTTAGGCGTAGTTGTAGGAATCGATACCTGCTCATAAATTGTACCATTCTCATCCCCAATAGCGCAGACCATTTTTGTACCGCCGGCTTCCAATGCACCCAGACGTAATTTTTCCATATAAACTCCCTGCCTTTCCAGATTTTGCCTGTCAAATATATCCCGAGCTTTTCCTTCGGATTCTGCTCTCTGTGGTTAGTATAGCAAATCCTTTTCTCCCTGTTAATATCAATTTTTATGGAGTTTCTCTCACTTTTTAATTTTCTCTTTTCCCGGGAATCTTTCCTATGATATACTTGTTATATTGTTCTCAGTTACACACAAATTGCAGGAGGTTATATTACAATGAAAAAAATATGGATCGTCGGTTCCCTCGGTCACATGGGGCAGGCGTTGATCAGGTTGTTAGACATGATGGAATATGAATTATACGAGACCGATAAGGATGAGCTGGATATCACGGATGAACATGCAGTTTCCCTGTTCATGCACCGGAATCGTCCCGATGTCGTCATCAACTGTGCAGGATATCATCCTTCCTCCGGTGCCGCGCAGTCGGAGACAGATATGGCTTACAAGGTAAACGCCGTAGGTGCGAGGAATCTGGCGCAGTCTGCGGAGAGCATTCAGGCAAAACTCATCCAGATCTCTACGGATGATGTATTTTCCAGCGCATCCGACACACCCTATAATGAGTTCGATGATGTAAATCCCGTGGGACTGTTTGCGAAATCCAAATATGCCGGAGAGAAATTCGTCATCCAGCTGATGACCCGCTATGTCATTATCCGCAGTTCCTGGATCTACGGCATCGGCAAAGACTTTTTGAATGAAGTACTCGAAGCAGCCGCGGACCCTCAGATATCCACTATGGAACTGCTAAATAACGACCGTGCGGTACCTACCTCCGCTGCTGAGCTTGCACGCGTGGTAAAATTTTTCATCGACAACGACCATTACGGTATCTATCACGCCGTATGCAGCGGCGGTTCCTGCACACGCCTGGAATTCGCGAAAGAGATCCTGCGTCTTGCCGGAAAAGAGGACCGGCTTACCGTCACAGTAAAAGACGGCACCCCGGAGAAATATTCCGTACTGGATAATATGATGCTGCGTCTCACCGGCATCGAAGAACCCAGTGGCTGGAGAGAGACACTTGCTTCCTACATGAAAGAAACCGGAGGACTGGAATAGTGGAAAAACACGAAAAAGAAAAGAAAAAACTCGGTCTGTCCACCAAAATCTTTATCGCCCTTTTAACCGGTGCAGTGTGTGGTGTGCTGATCCATTATTATATGCCGGAAGGGTACTTTAGAGATACGATTCTGATCAACGGTATTCTCTATGTACTGGGCAACGGTTTTATCCGCCTGATGCAGATGCTGGTGGTTCCTCTGGTATTCTGCTCCCTGGTCTGCGGCGCCATGGCCATCGGTGATACGAAAACGTTGGGAACTGTGGGTGTGAAAACGATCCTGTTCTATCTGTGCACCACTGCTTTGGCGATCTGCGTGGCACTGGGCATTGCCAGTCTGATCAATCCCGGCGTCGGTTTAAATATTGCGTTGCCGGAGGATGCCACCGAAGTTGCGACCACCCAGGTAGATTTTGCGGAGACGCTGCTGAATATTATTCCGAAAAATATTTTTACCTCTCTGTCCACCGGAGATATGCTGCCGATCATCTTCTTTGCTTTATTTGTCGGCATTCTTCTGGCTGCCATGGGCAACCGGGTCTCCACTGTGGCGAACTTTTTCAGTCAGTTCAATGACATTATGATGGAAATGACGATTGCAGTCATGAAAGCAGCCCCTGTCGGTGTCTTCTGCCTGATTGCCAAGACCTTCGCAGGTATCGGCTTCGACGCTTTTGTGCCTATGCTGAAATATATGGGAAGCGTCATTCTGGCACTGGCAGTACAGTGTTTCGTGGTATATCAGGTCATGCTGTTTGTGTTCACCCGGTTGAATCCTTTTAAGTTCATTAAAAAGTTCTTCCCGGTTATGACCTTTGCCTTCTCCACTTCCACCAGTAATGCGACGATCCCTCTGTCTATCGACACTCTGTATAAAAAAATCGGTGTCTCCAAACAGATTTCGTCCTTTACGATTCCTCTGGGTGCCACCATTAACATGGACGGTACTTCCATTATGCAGGGCGTAGCAGTTGTTTTCATAGCACAGGCTTACGGTATTCCTCTGACCCCGGCTGCCATTGCTACCGTCATTGCCACCGCGACGATCGCTTCCATCGGCACTGCCGGTGTCCCCAGTGTCGGTCTGGTCACCCTGTCCATGGTACTGACCTCCGTGGGACTGCCTACCGAAGGCATTGCACTGATCATGGGTAACGACCGTATCCTGGATATGCTGCGTACCGCTGTCAATATCACCGGTGATGCCGTATGTACTACCATTGTTGCCAAGCAGCAGGGTGCTTTTAATGAGAAGACTTTCCGGGCTGACAGCTGATCATCGGTTTACAACTTTTCAGGTGACCGCCAACGTATAAAAATAAGTGAAACATCCTGTCATGTGCACAAGTGCCCGTCAGATGTTTCACTTTTTTATAGTTCGGAGCTATCTATTTCAGTTTATTCAATTTTGCCCGGTTGGCAATCACGATCAGCCTCATATCCTGTGTCAGAGGCATCTCCGGGTCGATATTCGTATTCACATTTTTCCCCTGAATGATGGCAACCACATTCACGGAATATTTTTTCCGCAGATTCAGCTCGATCAGATTCTTGCCGATCCACTGCTGTTTGACTTCCATTTCCACCATAGACACATCCTGGGACAATTCGATAATATCCATGAAACCGGAGCTTAACAGATTTTTGGCCAGGTGAATCCCTGACTCACTCTCAGGAAATACTACCCGGTCTGCCCCTACTTTCGTAAGGATCTTGCAGTTTATCTCAGTGGCGCATTTGGTGATAACGGTCTTTACGCCCAGTTCTTTACACAGCATGGTTGCCATAACACTGGCTTCCAGATGATTTGCCATGGTCACGATGACCACATCAATATTCGCAATACCGATCTGTCTCAACGCTTCCGGATCTGTAACATCCGCACATTTACAGTATGGAATCTCTGAAATTGCCGCATTGACAACTGCCTCTCTGTTGTCCACCGCTACCACCTCTGCGCCGTTCTCTGCCAACTCCTTCGCCACACCTCTTCCATATCTTCCAAGTCCAAATACCGCATAGGTCTGATTGATTCCCATAGTCTCTTCCTTCCTGTTGCTTCGATCTGCTTTATCCGACGCTGATCTCTTCTGTCGGGTTCTTCACAATATTTTTGTTCTTTTTCTGCGTGCTGAATGCCACTACCAGCGATATGGGGCCGATTCTTCCCAGATACATGGTCACGATAATAATCAGTTTTCCCCAAAGATTCAGCATGGAAGTCAGGTTCCTGCTTAATCCCACAGTAGCTGTGGCACTCACTGTTTCATACACAATATCTATCACATCCGCATCTGTCACTGCAGATAAAAAAATCGAGGACAGCGATGCAATGATAAAAAACATACCTACAACTGCTACCGATTTATTCACCGCCTGCTTCGGAATATTTCTCCCAAAAAGCTCTGCATCTTCCTTATTACCTATGGTGGCAAACATGGATACCAGCAGCACTGCGATCGTAACTGTCTTCATTCCTCCTGCGGTTCCCACCGGAGAGCCGCCGATCAGCATCAACAGCACCGAAATGATCGCAGAGGTATTGGTCAGATCCTCTTGTGGAATCGTGGCAAAACCTGCGGTTCGCGTAGTTACTGCCTGGAACAGGGATGCCCAGATCCGTTGCGGCACCGTGTAATCCTGCATCGTCAGGGGATTATTGTATTCAAAAATATAAAATGCCGCCGCTCCCACTACAATAAGTATTCCTGTCACCGTGAGTGCTATTTTACTGTGCAGTGTCAGCAGTCGGAAACATTTCAGCTTCTGGCTCCGGATATTTTTCAAAACCCGCAGTACATCCCACCAGACGATATAACCTAAGCCACCCAATATGATCAGCAGCATCGTGACCAGATTGACCATTGGCTGAAATACATAGCCGCACAGACTGTCTTCCGCCATAATATCCATTCCGGCATTGCAGAAGGCAGATACAGCATTAAAAATCGAAATCCATATGCCTCTGAGTCCGTATTCCGGCACAAATACTGTCATATACAAAAGAGCTCCGCATCCCTCCACCACCAGAGTACCTATTAGGACCTTGCGGAGGAATTTCACGATTCCGGAGATATTATTCAGATTAAATACATCCTGCAGCATCCACCGGTTACCCAGTCCCAGTCGTCTGTGCAGTCCCATCATCACACCGTACATGACCGTAATGACCCCCAGACCTCCCAACTGGATCAGAAACAGGATCACGATCTGTCCCCAGACGCTCCAGGTGGAATATGTGGGAACCGTCACCAGACCGGTCACACAGATAGACGTGGTGGCTGTAAATAAAGCATCTATATAAGGAACCGCTTCTCCGGTGGCTGAACTGATGGGTAATGCCAACAGGAAGCTTCCCACTAAAATGGCACACAGAAAGCTAAGCATGATCTTCTGTGTCGTAGACAACTGTATTATTTTTTTACTGTTCATAACACACTCCATTCCGCCGACGCTTTATCCCATCAGTGGAATCGCTAATCAAATTTCACGGGTGCAATCCGCAATGTTATGATTATAACACACTTTTAGATAAAAAACTCCTATTGGAGACAGTTTGTTACCGAATCCATCATAGGAGTTCTCTTCTGATCTTATTTTTCTTCTTTTATACTTTAAATCGGTAGCCCACACCCCAGATGGTCTCGATATACTGAGGTTTTGCAGTATCTTTTTCAATCTTCTCACGGATCTTCTTGATGTGCACGGTAACGGTGGCAATATCACCGATAGAATCCATATCCCAGATCTCACGGAACAATTCTTCTTTGGTAAATACATGGTTCGGATGCTCCGCCAGGAACGTCAGCAGATCGAATTCCTTGGTCGTAAACGTCTTCTCCACACCGTCCACATAGACACGTCTTGCAGTCTTATCAATACGGATACCTCGGATCTCCACGATATCATTCTGCTGCTTCTGGTTGGTTCCCACCAGTCTCTCATAACGGGCCATGTGCGCCTTCACGCGGGCTACCAGCTCACTGGGGCTGAAAGGTTTGGTCATATAGTCATCCGCACCCAGCCCTAAGCCACGGATCTTGTCAATGTCGTCCTTCTTCGCAGATACCATGAGAATGGGAATATTTTTCTCCTCGCGGATCTTCTTACATACTTCGAAGCCGTCCATGCCGGGCAGCATCAGGTCCAGAATGATCAGATCGTAATCGCCTGCCAGTGCGGTCTTCAGTCCCTCATCGCCGGTATTGCAGATATCTACCTTGAAATCACTGAGCTCCAGATAATCCTTCTCAAGATCTGCAATTGCTACTTCATCTTCAATAATTAAAATCTT
>ERZ1034691.771-NODE-771-length-23092-cov-86.639667_pt1 | contig 23092 bp, 23 predicted proteins | sample MGYA00520638_ERZ1034691 | MGnify/ENA primary metagenome ERZ1034691 (study PRJEB33766, sample SAMN09781763) | gut metagenome | biome: gut microbiome | host: Homo sapiens | place: Madagascar | study: EMG produced TPA metagenomics assembly of the PRJNA485056 data...
TTGTAACCGAACGCCTGTAACCGGGCAGGAAAACTCTCTTTTTCTGCACACAGGACATTCGGTGGACTTTATACTTTTTCTTATCTTTTTAAGGTTACATGGTTACAGAAAGCGGAAAATGCAGCAGTCATGCGGACTTTTCGGTGTAACTACGGCGTAACCAAATCTGTAACCAGACGTGTAACCGCTGTCCATCAGAAGGGAAAGCCCATCTGCTCGGCTTCCGCATCCGTTATTTCGGAGAAATTTTCAGCCCCGGTTTCGGGGCTGGTTACGCGCTCCCAGCCTTTCTGAACGCCGTACTTCGGGTAACGCTTGGCGGTCTTGTGAGCCTGCCAGCCTTGGATATCGCCGCGCGAAATTCCTGTGTTCATGATCTCGCAAATAGCGCGAGTCTCCCACTCTGCCGGGATGTTGGTGTTTCCCAGTGCTTCGGCGTAAAGCTGTTTAGAACACACCCGGTCACCCGTGTAGTCCTCCAGAAAAGCATAAATCATGCCCGCCTGTGCATCCTCCTGCATGAAGTCCTGCTGATGGGCTTGCAGCGTTTCCTGCATGGCAGGACTGAACGCCAGCTTGTAGTTACCGCTGTTGTAGATGGTCATGGCTTCCGCCCAGAGCTGGTCGATATAAGCACGGGATTCAGCTTCATTGTCCAGAATGTGAACTTCGGTCAGTTCCGCATCTACCGGGACAGGGATGAATCGGCGGTTGCCCGTGCGGTCACGGGGCAAAAAATCCTGCCGATTGGTCGTGCCAGCAAAGACACACTGGCGCAGACGGTCGGCAGGATGGGTTTCATATGGGATTTTATAGGTTTCCTTCTGCTTACTGAGGAAGCTTTTGATCTCCTCGATGCTTTTGGCATTGGCGGTGGCGATCATCTCTGACATTTCGATGATCCAGTGACCTTGCAGCTTTCGGTACACGTTGTCATCGTCCAGCCGCCGCAGGTCATCTGAGAACCATTCGTCCTTGACTGCCAGCAGTCGGAAAAAGCTGGACTTTCCAGCGCCTTGTCCGCCTACCAGACAGAGCATTGTCTCAAATTTGCATCCCGGCTGGAACACCCGCTTGATGGCTCCCAGCAGGAAGATCTTCATGGCTTCGCAAGTGTACTCGTCCTCCGCAGCACCGAGGAAGTGGTGCAGGACGTGGGGAATCCGCTCTGTTCCATCCTATTGCAGACCGTTCAGGTAATCCCGGATGGGATGGTAGCGGTTTTCGTTGGCAACGATGCGGATGGCAGATTCGATTTTCTTTTCACTGGAGATGCCGTATTTCTCCATCCGGCGCAGGATATACTTCATGTCAGTGTCGTTCAGCGTCTTGCCGGAGCGGGGCCAGCCCACGGGCTTTACAATGTCGATGCGCTCGCTCAACAGGTTCAGCCGGATGGCATCGACAAGCACGTGGTCATTCTGCAAAATCGTGATACAGTTCTGGATCGTCCGCTGGATTTCGCCGTTGGAGTGCTTGACCAGCATTTCCTTCACATCTTCAACGGTTCGGGGAGCACATTCTTCTTGATTGACTTCTTTGCTCAATAAACATCACCTCGTGTTTCTGATTTTTCGGCGGTAGGTGGGACAGATGGCTTCCGCTGTGTTTGCTCTGCCTGCAATCGGCTTAGCAGTTGCAGAACGGAATCTCGTGCCTTTTCCTTGACCTGCTCCTTGCCTTTCTGCCGAGCCTCCGGCTTCAGGAGCTTCTCCTGTAAGCGGGTGGCGGTGGTCTGCATAGTCTTGAGGAACTTGTCCAACACGGTATCCAACCGGTGAGCGGCGTACTCTCTCGTGGCCTGCGGAGCCTTGCGTTCCGGGGACAGCACCCACTTCTTCGTGTCCTCGATCATCCGCATATCTTCCTTCCGGGTCTCGGTGCGTACCACGTCCGTCACGACCTCCACCGCCTTGTCGTAGGCCGCAGCCGAAACTTCATCGATCAGCGTTTCCATGTCGTTGACCTTGAGAATCAATTCATCCAGCTTGTTCTGCTGGGTGGCGAGCTGCTCCTTCTGCTTGGCAAGGATGAAGTCCTGCTTTTCCAGATACTTGCGATTTCCGTACTCCGCTTCTTCCTCCAAATCCAGCCCATGACGTTTGGCGATTTCAAACAGCATCTTCCGGCAGGCGGCATCAAAGGTGATCTTGCGGTTATTGCGGCGGCTGAGAGGCTTGTCCGGGTCGGGCAGGCCAAAGCCCAGTGCCTCCAGTGCCTTTTCCTGCTGGGGTGCCACCTCTCCGTACTTGTTCTTGCAGTCGAACACATGACGCTCATGGATGTGGGGCGTGCTTTCATCCAGATGCAGTGCCCAGTCCAGCACATGAACGTGTTCGCCATACTTGGCTTTGAATTCCTCGATGAACTCCGTGACGATATTCAGCAAGTCCTCTGCCGAAGCGTGTTCATCCAACGTTCCAAGTTGGTAGATGCTCTCCTCCGGGCAGGTCTTGCGGCTGGACAGCAGGTCAGGAATGGAGCGGTTGCGTTCCGTGTGCCGGATCTTGGCGTTGCGCTCGTTCTGGCTTTCCACAAAGTTGGAATAGCGGCTCTCATAGAACTGCCGTTCCACCTCCGAGAAAGTCGCCCCCAGATCGTCCGGGTCTTGCGGATCGAGAGCCGAACGGAAACCGTGGAAGCAGTCCCAGTAGATGTTGCCCTTGGCTCGTTCCGGGTCGATGTGCTCACTGTTGGAAAGGTTGAAACTGCGGTCATTGTGCTTGGGGTTATAGGTGCCGTGGGTTCCGGCTCGTCCGTTGTGTCGTGTTAATTTCAGATAGACATCCCTCCGTTTCAACAGCTTGGCGGGGAAAAACGCAGCAGCGGAGCTGCTGGATCTGCCGCCATTTTGCGCCAGATAATACCCAGTAGGATATGACGCACAGCATCATATCACTGGGCAAGGCGTTCCCCCTTGACTCCCTTCAACGGGCCATTTTGGCCCGTTGATTTTGGCAAGCTGGCGGTCAAAGATTTACGAATCCCTGCCCACCAACTTGTCCGGCTTTTTCAGTTGGCCAAAATGACCAACTGATTCTGTTACGGGTAGAATCAGGTTGTCCTCTTGGCAACCTGATTTTCAACGACCTTGAGGCGTTGCGGAAAAACGATGTGCTCATTTTGACCACTTGGTTTTCCGTAACAGGTTGATGAATTTCCGTTTCCGCATTCGGGAGGAGATTGAGTTTCATTTGGCAGATGCGTTACGGTTAACCAAGTGCTCATTTTGAGCACTTGCAGCATCCGTAACACGTTTTCGATAGTCTTTTTGCCGACAGGCATTGCTGCAATAGCGGGCACCTGCACGTTTGGGCGTGAATTTTTCGCCGCAGCACTGGCAGACTAAATCCTGACGGCGCATTTGGCGGTATTCCCGCTGCCGCCGATTGTTGGCCTGATTGCCGCACCAGTAGCTATGACAGTATTTCTTGGTGTAGATCGTGGTGTAGAACACCCGACCGCAGCCGCCGCAGATGATTTTGCGGATAGCGTATCCTCCGGTGGTAAAACCCGTTTCCTCATACGATTCTTTCAAATAATCCTGATTGTTCTGCTCCCATTCTTCGTTTGTCATATACATGGAGATAACCCTCCTTTCACTGGCGTTACAGAAAAACAATGTGGTCAATTTGACCACATTGTTTTCTGGTAACTGAGGAATCAACGTTTAGCCGTTCTCCCTGCATGGATTTCCTGCCCCCTTCCGGTGGCGTTTTCCGGCTCGCTCTTGCGAGGTCATCGCCGGGTATCCCATGCAGACGGTCATGCGGTTTTCAAGGTTCGTTGCTGATTTGGTAATAAAAAATCGCCACACAACAACCTGAACCTGACCATCCCTTCCGGGATGGCCTTAGTTCGGGTTCGTTATGTAGCGATAGAAAGTCAAAAACTTGCTCCGGCTCCTCCGGGAGCCGAGCGGGAACTCTAAATAAATATGTTATATTAAATTGTTGGGATAGATTACCACAAAAGTCGAGCCGTGTCAACAAAAAGTTTTGAGAAAATGTCACTTTCAGCAGCTTGCAAGAAAAAGCGAAGGAAACTTTGGCAAAAAGAGAGAGGGCTGGACGGTGCCAGCCCTCTTGTGGGTCACAATTGCGCTATCACCGCGCCAATATCCGCATGGATGCAGACAGACTGCCGCTCGATCTCCGGCGGGCAAACGGCCTGTCCCTGATTGATGCAGGCGTAGAATGCGTTTGGATTTTTAGCGGTCATCCGCCAGAACGGATACTTGATGATAACCGGAGTGTTGTAGCCAACACCCAATTCCAGAAAGAGAATATTCTGCCCTTCATGACGGCGCAGAAATTCACGGTACCGCTCTGCCGCACGGTGCCATCCTTCGTCCTCTGCAAAGGTATCGTCTGCACGCAGGTTCATGCTCATGGGTCTGCCGCAGTGCGGACAATGCGGCACAAGCTCCGATGGGATCTTTGTCTTGAGCGTTGTGGACTTCGGTACGCTCAATGAACCGTCTGGCATGAACTGATACCCTTGCGCTTCGACCATCTGCCGGATCATGGAACCGTTATCAAAGGTCTCTTGACAGCAGGGCTCGGAGCACTGGAACAGACCGTAATCCCCCTGCGTGTAGAACAGACGCTTTTTGTCAAAGCCCGCTTTCTGAAAGCAGTGGTCAACATTTGTGGTGATGGCAAAGTAATCCTTGTCCTGCACCAACTTCAAAAGGTCATCGTAGACCGGCTTTGGAGCATCCATATAGCGATTGATATAAATATAGCGGCTCCAATAAGCCCAGTGTTCTTCCAGCGAGGAATATGGATAAAAGCCGCCGGAGTACATATCCCGGATGCGGTATTTCGCTGCAAAATCCGCAAAATACTGCTCAAATCGTTCTCCGTCATAGGTGAAACCTGCCGAGGCAGAAAGCCCTGCACCTGCACCGATGACCACTGCATCGGCATGGCGTAGAACCTGCCGCAGCGTATCAATCGATTCGGAGCAGCCGTTTGTAGATTTTTTTGTCCATATCTTTGAAAACATTGAAGATCACCTTCTTCACGCTGGTTTGCTTTTTGAGAAACTCTTTGACGGTCTGTACCGAAATTTCGGCGGCAAGCTGGTTTGGAAAATGAAACTCTCCCGTGGAAATGCAGCAAAACGCCACACTTTCCAGATTTTTCTCTGCCGCCAGCTCCAGACAGGAGCGGTAGCAGGAAGCCAGCAACGCCCGGTCACGCTGCGTCACCCGACCATGGATGATAGGCCCGACCGTATGCAGTACATAGTGGCAGGGCAGATTGAATGCAGTCGTGATCTTTGCCTGTCCGGTGGGCTCCGGGTGTCCCTGCCTGTCCATGATCTCCGCACAGGCAAGACGCAGCTGCACCCCGGCATAGGTGTGGATGGCGTTGTCGATACAGCCGTGGTTCGGGCAGTAGCAGCCGGTCATGCCGCTGTTGGCGGCGTTGACGATGGCATCGCATTTCAGGGTGGTAATGTCCCCCTGCCAGAGGTACAGCCCCGGCTGCAGGGGCATCAGGTCAGCCGCATCGGTGATGCCCTTTGCGGCGGTCTCCTCTTGCAGGTACGCGTCCTGTATTTGCAGAAAGTCTGTGCCGATACGCCGTGGTTCACGGATATTCAGCAAGCCCCGCAGAAGCTGCCGCTGGGCGTCTGCGTCTGCCGGTATCCGTAGTCCCTGATACTCCGGGTGTTCTTTCAAAAGCACCCGAATGAGGATCGTTCGCCGCTCACTCTGGTTCATGGTGTTCGCCTGCCTTTCAAAACCTTTCTATAAAAACGCAGCAGTCTACCCGTTCAGAAGACTGCTGCGCTGTTTGTTCAGATCAGAACTCGTAGGGAGGGTTGCCGGAGAAGTCTGCAATGATGCCGTGGGCATCCTCCAGATAGAACACCTCAAAGATGGGGTTGGTGGCCTCGCCGTACTGGCTCTTTACGATGGGGTTTGCGATGCACATCTCCTTGGCGGTCATGTTGTTCTCGAACACAGCTTTGCCATGCAGACGGAGCCATGCGTACTCCGGGCTGGAAACGGAGATCTCGATGTTGGGGTTTGCCTGCAGATCCTTGTAAACATCCTTCTGGTTGTTGGTGCAGAACCACAGCTTACCGTCCAGCTCACCGGCAAACATGAAGGGACGGCACTTGGCCTTGCCGTCACGGCCTACGGTGGCCAGATACTGCACCGGGTTTGCGTTCAGAAATTCTACGACTTTATTCATGAGAGGTACCTCCATACATTGTTTTTTCTTGACAGCTTTATTGTAATGCGCTTTGTGCGGCTTGTGAAGTACGCACAAGATTGTGGTATAGTTACCTGTCGGTAACCATCAGAACTTGCCATTCTGATTTTGCCAAGTGGACTGGTCTGCGATGGTCTCCATCACATCCCAATGCTCGGCGATCTTGCCGTTCTCCACACGCCACAGGTCATAGTAAGCGGTGGGAACACCGCCGTAGGTACCCTCGCTGACAGCCAGCACATAGTTGCCCTCGGCCAGCACCTGATGGGTGGTGGTGTAGATCATCTGGATGTTCTGCTGTGCCAGAGCCGCCAGCGCGTCCGTCAGACCGGAAACGCCGTCCGCAATGTTGGAGTTGTGCTGGATGTAGGTGTCACCGTCAAAGTAATCGGCCATCTTGCCGAGGTTGTGACCCTGCATCACGTCGTACAGGAAGTTGTTCACCAACGCACGGTTCTCCTCGGTCTTGTCCAGATCCGTGATGGTCATGGTGCCATCGGTCTGGGTGTGACCGGAAGGATTCGCTGCCGTCACGGCGGCGAGGTTGTCCCAGTGCTCTGCGATCTTGCCGTTTTCATCAAAGCGGAAGATGTCGAACGCCACCTGCTCACCAGCACCGGCAAAGTTGTAGATGGTCTGAAGGAACACCTTGTCGCCATCCTCAAATGCACGGATGTTCTGCACCGTGGTCTTGACCGGAGCCGAAGCCAGATACTCTACCGAGCCGACAAAGGCATCTGCGCCGGTGCCATAAGCCAGATTGTGCTGGATGTAACCGTCTGCCAGCAGGCTGCGGGCGGTCTTGGTGTCGCCCGTTGCAAAGGTGTTGATGAGAGCCAGGGCCTTTTCGGTCTGGCTCTGCTCGGCCTGCTGGGACTGGCAGAACAGATTCCTCCAGTTGAATTCCTTCAGGAAGTCCAGCGGGGAGGCTGCACTGGCCGAACCAGCCAGAATCGTGGCAGCGAGGGTGAGAGAGGCGGCACTTGCAATCAGCTTTTTCATAATGGATTCTCCTTTGGATGTTGCGATGAGGTGTTGATTTCTTTGGAACGTTCGTCCCTGTGACTGCATGATACCACGCCTGTGTCGATTATGGAAGTACGCACATTATTGTGGTGTAGTTACCGGAAAGATACCATTGCGATGCTGCTTGCTTTTTTTGCTGTTGAAAGCTATAATGATGCCATAAAGCTGTTTGTGGTATCCGTGCATCCGGCACGATGACCACTTGAAATTCCCTTGGAGGTAATTATGGAAAAGGAGATCCTCAAAGAACTCCCGGCTTGCCCGGTGGAGACCACCCTGACCCTCATCAGCGATAAATGGAAGGTGCTGATCCTCCGGGACCTGATGCCGGGCACAAAGCGTTTTGGAGAGCTGAAAAAGTCCATCGGTCATGTGACCCAGAAGGTTCTGACCGCTCAGCTGCGGCAGATGGAGGAAAGTGGGTTGCTGACCCGGAAGGTCTACGCGGAAGTGCCGCCCCGGGTGGAATATACGCTGACGGAATTGGGATATAGTCTGAAACCGGTTCTGGATGCTATGTGGGCATGGGGCGAAGGGTATAAAAGCAGGCTGGAAGGGAAAGCGGAATAAACGTATTTGCTTGCGCAGTTGTGATATGCACAAAACAGAAACATCTGCTAACCCGTATCAAAAGCAATACGGATTAGCAGATGTTTGGTTCATTAGACTTAATCTTTTGGCCTGCCATGCTCACATCCCAGTGACAGATAATGCTCAATCGCCCCACCCAGCACAAGCTGTGCATACTCCAAGGGCTTGTTGTAGAGCAGCCAGTCCAGTTCTGCCCGTTGCTCCGGGGTGTTGCCGTATTCGTCCTCCACGGCGATGCAGTCGATGGCAAGGGTGGTGCCATCCTCGAACCGGGCTTCCACCCGGTTGGTGCCCATGTTGTAGCGGCAGGTAAGTAGTTTGTTCATAGGAAATCTCCTTTTATATAAGATGGTGTCTATTCGATTGTCCAAATCCCTGCCATGAATCGTAGTTGTTGATGTACATTTGATGCTTGGTCTAAACAGATAATATCGTAGCTGCCGTATCGGGCTCGAACCCGGCCATTTTCCCGGCTTTGCATAAAAATCCGATGCCTGCTTTAAGGGGCTGATTTTGGCTCTGCACATTTTTGCACACTTTTTGCACACCGGAACGGCTGGATAACGGATGCGAGAGGGGACAACAGGTGCAAAGAATGCAGCAGATGCAAAATGCTAATTTACGATAAAACGATAAAAACGACGAATTTGCGTAATTCTGAAAATTGACGATTGTTGCACGTTGGTTTCTCTTAATCAGTGGGCCCAGGGTTCGAGTCCCTGGAGGTGCACCACAACAACAAAATCCGAACTTTTTTCCGATAGGAGAAGGGTTCGGATTTTTTGTATTCTTCGGAAATGAAAATTCCGGCTCTTCCCTGACGACTGTATGTCCGAAACCTTATCAGAAGAAAGACCGTATCACGAAAGTCACAACTGTAAAGGTGCCGTAAGGCAGAAAGGACAACGAACATGAAGTACGATGCAAGAGCCTGCCATTTCAATATGGACACCGGCTGCGTGGAGCTGCTGCTCCGGGATGGGAGAAGAATCTCCATCGACTGCACCGGGGTCGAGGAGGCGCTGAATGTGACCATGGCACAGCGGTCAGAACTGGACTACCTCATTTTTAACGATCCGCTTGGCTATGCAGACTTGCTCCTGAACGGTAACCCAGAGGAATACTTGAAAAACGCATCCGGGAGCCACGAGCTGGAAATCTAAACAAATGCCGGACATCACCGTTTTTAAGCGGGTGATATCCGGCATTTGTTATTCGGTGCGCTTTCTGCCCAGATACGCTGCCTTGACCTGCTCATTTGCCAGCAGCTCAGCGCCAGTGCCGGAGAGCGTCAGGTTGCCGGTCTCCAGCACATAGGCGTAGTCCGCTACCTTCAGCGCCATGTTGGCGTTCTGCTCGTTCAGCAGCACCGTGATGCCCTGCTGGTTGACCGTGCGGATGATGTCGAAGATCTCCCGCACCACAATGGGGGCAAGACCAAGGCTCGGCTCGTCCAGCATCAGCAGCCTGGGCTTGCTCATCAGGGCACGGCCTACGGCCAGCATCTGCTGCTCGCCGCCGGAGAGGGTGCCTGCGCTCTGCCAACTGCGCTCCTTCAGGCGGGGGAACAGGCTGTACACCCACTCGAGGTCCTGTTCTGTCTCGGCTTTGTCCCGGCGCAGATAGGCACCGATCTTCAGGTTTTCAACGACCGTCAGATCGGCGAATACTCTGCGGCCCTCCGGCGACATGGCAATGCCGCTGGCTACGATCTGATCGATGGGCCTGCCCAGCACTTCCTGACCGTTCCACAGAATGGAGCCGCTCTGTGCATTGACAAGGCCGGAGATGGTGCGCATCAGGGTGGACTTGCCGGCACCGTTGGCACCGATCAGGGTAACGATCTTCCCCTCCGGAACCGTCAGCGATACGCCGCGCAGCGCCTGAATGCCGCCGTAAGAAACGTGTAAATCCTTGATCTCAAGCATCTTCGTCCACCCCCAGATAAGCGTCGATCACGCGCGGGTCGTTCTGTACTTCGGCGGGTGTGCCCTCGGCGATCAGGCGGCCAAAGTCCAGCACATATACGCGGTCGGAAATGTCCATGACCAGATCCATGTGATGCTCGATCATAAACACCGTCAGGTTGAAATCGGTGCGGATGCGGTCAATAAAAGCGGTCAGCTCTTCGGTCTCCTGCGGGTTCATACCGGCGGCAGGCTCATCCAGAAGCAGCAGCTTTGGTTCAGTTGCCAGCGCGCGGGCGATCTCAACCCGGCGCTGTAAGCCGTAGGGCAGACCGGTGGCCAGCTCGTTGCGGACCTCCTGCAGACCAAGCACCTGCAAAAGGTGCTCGCATTCCTCGCGCTGGCGCTTTTCTTCGTCGGCATTCAGGCGGAAGGTGGCGCTCAGCAGGTTGGCGGAACAGCGGCAGTGCTTGGCGATGAGCACGTTCTCAAATACGGTCTGGCTTTTCCACAGACGGATGTTCTGGAACGTGCGGGCAATGCCCATCCGGGTGATCTTATCCGGAGTCGGTGCAATGATGTGGGAATACGTTCCCGCGTTCTGCCCCTTGTAGAGCTTTTTCATCTTGCCGTGGGGCGTGTTCTCAATGATCTTTCGCCCCTCGAACCACACCGCGCCGTTGGTGGGCGCATACACACCGGTCACAACGTTGAAGGCGGTGGTCTTGCCTGCGCCGTTGGGGCCGATCAGGGAGACGATCTGATTCTTATCTACCTTCAGGTTCAGGTTGTCCACAGCCACCACGCCGCCAAACTGCATGGTGGCGTTTTCAATGGTCAATACATTTTCACTCATTTGGAGCGCACCTCCTCTTTGGCAGCTTTTGCAGTGGATGCGGGCTTTTTCTGGAAGAGCTCGCGGTCACCCATGATGCCCTTGCGGAAGAACAGCACCACAGCCATGATGATGATGCTGAACACCACCATGCGGAAACCGGAGCGCAGCAGCGGCAGACGGAACCCGCCGATGTAGGTCTCGTTGTCGAGGAAGCGGAGCAGCCACTCGGAGCTTGCAATGAACAGGAAGGATGCGATGATGGAACCGGACACGGAGCCGATGCCGCCGATGACCACGATGAGCAGGATCTCATAGGTCATGCTGGATTTGAAGGTGGTGGCCTGTACGCTGGCCTGATACATGGCCAGCATAGCACCGGAGATGCCTGCAAAGAAGCTGCTGATGATGAAGCTCATCCGTTTGTGGCTGGCAAGGTTGATGCCCATTGCCTCCGCGGCGATCTCGTCATCACGGATGGCCTTGAAAGCGCGGCCATAGGTGGAGTTGATGAGCAGCAGGATGACAGCGATGCAGATGCCCGAGAAGAGGAAGGGCATGACCGTTTCCAGGTGCAGGGTGATGCCGCCCAGCGGGATGGAGAAGCTGGAAAAGCTGGTGAAGCCATACAGCAGGTTGGAGCCGTTGGTCAGGGGACCAAAGCCCTCGTACACCACGGCGGCGCGGATGATCTCCGCAAAGCCCAGCGTGGCAATGGCAAGGTAGTCACTCTTCAGTTTCAGCACCGGCAGGCCGATGAGGAAGGCGAACAGCGCGGCAACGAAACCGGCCAGCAGCAGGCAAAAGACAACGCCCAGCAAAAGGCCCAGCCCGCCCAAAGGCTTTGAGAGCAGCTCCGGGATGGAAAAACCGATGCCGCCATTGGAATAGCGCTGATAGATGGACTTCTGCGAAGCAGCAGGAATGGTCAGGATGGCGTAGGCGTAAGCGCCCAGCAGCATGAAACCGGCCTGACCCAGGCTGAACAGGCCGGTGAAGCCGTTCAGCAGGTTCATGGAGACAGCCACCAGTGCATAGATGGCACCCTTGCGCAGGACAGTCAGCAGCATGGAGGGCACAAAGCTCAGGTTATCCAGTGCCAGCAGCACGGCCAGCAGGGCGATGAGTGCCAGCGCCGCCCGGAGGTAGATGCGTTTTTTCTCTTGTTTCATGGTCATCACACTTTCTCGGTCAGGTTCTCGCTGAACAGGCCGGTGGGCTTGACCGCCAGCACCACGATGAGCAGCGCAAACGTAAAGGCATCACTGAAGGTGGTAGCGCCTGCGCCCTTGATCAGGCTCTCGCAGATGCCAATGAGAAAGCCGCCGATCACGGCACCCGGGATGGAACCGATGCCGCCGAACACCGCCGCAACAAAGGCTTTCAGGCCGGGCATGGCACCCACGGTGGGGGTGACGGCCGTGTAGTTTGAAAAGTACATCATGGAGCCGATGGCGGCCAGAAAGCTGCCCACGGCAAAGGTAAAGCTGATGACATTGTTGATCTTGATGCCCATGAGCTGTGCTGTTTCAAAATCGCGGGAAGCGGCGCGCATGGCCATGCCGATTCGGGTCTTCTGGATCAGAGTGACCAGTGCGGCAACCAGGATCACAACAAGAAACGGCGTGATCACGGTGACGCGCTTGGTCTGGCAGCCCAGCACCGTGACGGTATCGCTGATCCAGGGCAGGGCAGGGTACTGCTTGGCCAGACCGCCGGTGGCGTACCACATCATGTTCTGCAGCAGGTACGACATGCCGATGGCGGAGATCATCACCGACATCCGGGGCGCGGTGCGCAGGGGCTTGTAGGCGATCTTTTCCACCGCGATGCCCAGCAGCACGGTGGACGCAACTACCAGCGGGATGGAGACCGCCAGCGGCAGGGATGCCGTGGCATAAACCATCATAAAGCCCGCCACCGTAAAGATATCGCCGTGGGCAAAGTTGATCAGGCGCAGGATGCCGTACACCATGGTGTAGCCGATGGCGATCAGCGCATACTGACCGCCCACGGAAATGCCCGCCAGCAGGTAGGGCAAAAACTTTGCAGCCATAAAAGTTCCTCCAATTCTTACAACCGATCCACAAGCAAAGCGCAGGCGGAGGAGCATCCCCTGCCTGCGTTCTGCTGTTTGGGAGAGCGCTGTGTCAGCCTTCCACGCTCTGGGTCTTGACGAATGCGAAAGCGCCGTTGTCGGCCTTCTTGATGTAGGCCATATCCTTGTTGGCATCGCCGGTGGTCTGGTCAAAGGTGATGCTGCCGGTCACGCCGTCATAATCCACGCCGAACAGGGCATCCTTGATGGCGGTGCCGTCGGTGCTGCCGGCGGCCTTGATGGCTTCCAGCGCGGTCATGTAGGCATCGTAGCCCAGGGCCGAGACGGCTGCCACGATGTCGTTGCCGCCGTTGTTGGTCAGCTTCTGGCTGTCGGCATTGAGCCACTCCTTGAAACCGGCAACGAACTCCTTGGCGGCACCGGAGTCATCGTTTTCATCGAAGAAGGTGGAGCAGTAGACCTGCACGCTGGTGCCCTTCTGTGCATCCAGGATCACGCTGGACTCCCAGGTGTCGCCTGCGGTGATGGGCTTGTCAAACCCGGCGGAGGCGGCCTGGGTAATGATCTGGGCCGCATAGGTGGTGGCGCAGGGGGCAAAGATGAGATCCGCACCGGCGTTGATGGCGTTCTGGATGTAAGCGGAGAAGTCGGAGGTGCCCTCCGGGAACTGCTCGCTGGTCACGGTGCCGCCCAGGTCCTCAAAGGCGTTGACAAAATAGGTGGCAAGGCCGGAGCCGTAGTCCTCGCCCAGCATACTCAGCACATAGGCATTGGCTGCACCGAACTCATCCTTTGCAAAGTTTGCCATGACCGAGCCCTGGAACGGGTCCAGGAAGCAGACACGGAAATAATAGGGGTTCGCCTCGGTGACGGCGGGGTTGGTGCAGGAGCAGCCGATGGCGGGGATGGAAGCAGACTGGAAGGTGGGCGCTGCGGCAATGGAAACGCCGGAGCCGTAGCTGCCCAGCACCACAGACACCTTTTTGGAGACCAGCTCCTGTGCTGCGGTAACGGCCTTATCGGTGCTGGACTGGTTGTCCACCTCCACCAGCTCCACGTTGTAGGTCTCGCCGCCGATGTCCACGGTGGGGGCCGCGCTGTTGGCATACTCGATGCCCAGCACCTCCTGCTTGCCGCCGGCACCGTTGTCGCCGGAGGCCGGTTCAAACACGCCGATCTTTACGGTCTTGCCACCGGCGCTGCCGGCGCTGCCGGAAGAACAGCCGACCAGTGCAGCCGCTGCGGCAGCAGCACCGGATACTTTCAGAAAATCGCGGCGGGAAATAAAAGCCTTCATCACAAATTCCTCCTCAATGCGGCCGTGTGGGCCGCCTGTTTTCCTCTTTTATAAAAGAAAAGCCCGCAGCGGCGCAGAAATCTCACGTTCCTGCATCGTTGCGGGTTTATGACACTGTTTTAGCACAGCAGAGCGCACTTGTCCAGAAAAACTTGTGCTTTTCTTAAAATTTCGGCAGATGACCAGAAAGAAGTGTCCTTGAAACACGTGCATTTTGGGCGATTTTCACACAGAGTGTATTCTGAACGAGAACAGTCTTCTGAGGCGCTGCTTCCGGCAGCGAATTATGGGATTTGACAAAAATAAAGGTATGACTTTGTATAACTTTACAAAACATGAAAATGCAGAGGCGAAAAGTTGTTGCAATTTTCGGATTGAAAGTGATAATGAAAAAGACTATACTTTAAACATCGAAAGCAAAGGCGCTTGGTGAGGAATCACCGGGCGCTTTTTTTGTTTGCCCTGCAAGGCAAGGAGGCTTTGAGGGAGATGAAATGGGAAAAGGGGAATGCAAAGTGATCAAGCTGGAACATGTGGAGAAATACTTCGGAGATCTTCACGTTTTGAAGGATGTCAACCTGGAAGTGGCCGAGGGCGAAAAGCTGGTCATCATCGGGCCGTCCGGTTCGGGCAAATCCACTACCGTGCGCTGTATGAATTTTCTGGAAGAGCCTACCAGCGGCCATGTCTACATCGATGGACAGGAGCTGACCAGCAAAAACAAAACAAAGCTGGTGCGGGAGACCACCAGCATGGTGTTCCAGCAGTTCAATTTGTATCCGCACATGACGGTGCTCAAAAACCTGACCCTCGCGCCCATGAAGCTGCACCACAAGACAAAGCAGGAGGCCGAGGAGCTGGCGTACCATTATCTCGAGGTCGTGGGTCTGCGGGACAAGGCGAATGTCTACCCTGCCCAGCTTTCCGGCGGCCAGCAGCAGCGCATCGCCATTGCCCGGGCGCTGTGCGCACAGACCAAGATCATCCTTTTCGATGAGCCCACCAGTGCACTGGACCCGGAGACCATTCAGGAGGTTCTGGATGTCATGGTGAATCTGGCCCACGAGAAGAACATCACGATGGTGGTCGTTACCCACGAGATGGGCTTTGCCCGTCAGGTGGCCGACCGGATCGTGTTCATGGCAGACGGTCAGATCATTGAGGAGGGGACACCGGAGCACTTCTTCACCAATCCCAAAAACGAGCGGGTGCGCCAGTTTCTGGGCAAGATCATCCGGTGAGTTCAAACGGTCATCGCGGGGGATGCCGCAAAGGAAGCGGTACACCGCTGTTGATAATGCAGCATAGGAGGGGCGGAAGGGAAAGCCGCCCGGCTGCAAAAATTTATAGAGGAGTGAATTCTTATGAAAAAGATCTCGCGTCGTAGTTTCGTCAAGGCCGCTGGCACGGCCCTTGCACTGACCGCACTGACCGCCTGCGGCGGTTCGTCCAGTTCCACAGCTGCTTCCGGCACGGCATCCTCTGCCGCCGCCTCCGGCAGCGCAGCCGCTTCCTCCGAAGCGCTGTCTGCCGATGTGCAGGCCATCGTGGACCGCGGTGTGCTGAAGGTAGGCGTCAAGAACGCCGTCAAGGGCTTCAGCTTTCAGGATACCCTCACCGGCGAGTACACCGGTCTGGAGGACAGTCTGGCAGAGATGATCGCCGAGCATCTGGGCGTGGACGTGGAGTTTACCACCGTCACCGCCGCTACCCGCGGCGAGCTGCTGGATTCCGGTGATATCGACTGCGTGCTGGCTACCTTTACCATCACCGATGAGCGCCGGAAGAGCTGGGATTTCTCCACCCCCTATTACACCGACTACGTCAGCGTGCTGGTGGAGGATTCCTCCGGCATCAAGGCGCTGGCTGACCTGAAGGACAAAGTGGTGGGCGTTTCCTCCGGTTCCACCTCCGCCCGTGCTCTGGTGCAGGAGATGATCGACGAGGGCATCCTCACCGGCGAGGGCTTTGATGCCGAGACCTTCAACGCTGACACCTGGAAGGACGGCATCTCCTTCCGTCAGTACGATGATTATCCCGCCATCAGCACTGCACTGAGCGCCGGTGAGGTGGACGGCTTCTGCGTGGATAAGTCCATTCTGGCTATCTACAAGACCGAGGGCCGCAGCTACATCGATGCAGAGTTCAGCCCGCAGGAGTACGGCGTGGCCACCAAGAAAGACAGCGGCTTCTCTGCCGTGTGCGATGACCTGATCACCGGCTGGCTTGCCGATGGCACCATTGACGGTCTGATCAAGGACAACGGTCTGGCATAAATCCGGAGTTCAGAGGGTTTGAGAGAAAGGAGTGTTCGTTATGTCCGGTCTGTTTTCAATGGACGCATGGGCAACGGTGTGGAATCACCGGGAAAGTTTTCTGCTTGGGCTGGGCAACACCCTGATGACAGCATTTTTTGCGCTGGCGCTGGCCTTTGCGATCGGTGCGGCCATCGGCCTGATGGCCACCAGCGGCAAAAAGCCGCTCAGGTTCATTGCGCGCGTGTATGTTGAGTTCATCCAGAACACGCCGCTGCTGCTGCAGTTGTGCTTTTTGTACTACGCACTGGCCTTTGCCGGCCTGAGCCTGGGCGTGATACGCACCGGCATCATCGCGCTGGGCGTTTATACCGGTGCGTATATGGGCGAGGTCGTCCGTGCCGCCATTGAGGCGGTGCCCAAGGGTCAGTTCGAGGCCGCACAGGCACAGGGCTTCAACTATCTGCAGCGGATGGGCTATATCATCCTGCCACAGAGCATTCCGGTGATGCTGCCTCCCATGGTGAATCAGGTGGTCAACCTGTTCAAGAACACCTCCTGCCTGTACATCGTGGGCGGTGCCGACCTCATCAGCGTGACTTACAGCTTTGTCACCGGTGCTTCTACCGGCGGCGCGTATGCACCGGCCTATATCGTCTGCGGCCTGATCTTCTTTGTGGTGTGCTTCCCGCTGTCCACGCTGGCCACCCGCTGGGAGGCCTCGCTCAAGGAGCGCAAGGGCAAGGCGGACCCGGCTCTGCGCGCGGTCAAGCGCACGGCTCTGAAGGAGGCGGCATGATATGAGCACTCTGGCTTCCAGCTTTTCGATCCTGACGCAGCCGGGCGTGTTCCTGTATCTGCTGCGCGGCGTGGCCTTTACCTGTATCCTCTCGGTGCTGGGTGTCATTCTGGGCCTGATCCTGGGCTCCCTGCTGGCGCTGGCCCGCACCTACTGCAAAAAGGGCCCGGCCCGCATTCTGGGGTGGTTCTCGGCGGCGTATATCGAGCTTTTCCGCAACACGCCCTATCTGCTCTGGATCTTTGTGTGCGTGGTCTTCTGCCCCTGCCCGGCATTCTTTGCCCGGAAAATGTTCGGCCTGACCAGCGTGGAAATGAAGCTGCTGTTCAAGGCCGCGCTGGCTCTGATCCTGTTCAACTCTTCGGTCATTGCGGAGATCGTCCGCGGCGGCCTGAACGGTGTGGCAAAGGGCCAGTTTGAAGCCGGGTATGCACAGGGCTTCAACACCGCGGAGGTGCTGCTGTACATCATCCTGCCGCAGGCCTACCGCAACATCGTGCCCACCCTGCTCAGCCAGGTTATCACCACCATCAAGGATTCCTCCTACCTTGCCAACGTGGCCACCATTGAGCTGATGGCACGGATCCGTCAGCTGCTGAGCGCCGCAGGCACCTACAACGGCCTTGGCACCGTGAACGTTTCGGACGTGATGGTGCTGTTCGGCGTGGCCTGCGTCATCTATTTTGTCATCAACTTCACCCTGAGCTGCATCGTCCGCTCGATGCAGGCCCGGCGGAAGAAAGCACTGGTCTTTGCCCCGGCAAAGGCCGCATAAAACCGAAATTCTCTTTTACCTCCTTTTCCTTTTTCCGAATCTTTTACACAAAAAAAGCCCGCACCCGGCAGCTGCTGCCGGGTGCGGGCTTTTTTTGTTTATTCCTCGCTCTGCTGATACACCTCTTTCAGGTGAGCTGTGAGCTTCATGTTCTCACTGTAGTCCACCGGCACCACGATGACGCTGGGCACCGTCTGCCGGAAAGCCTCTTCCAGTGTGGGGATCAGGTCTGCGGCCTTTTCCACCCGGTAGCCCTTGCAGTGCATGGCCTCGGCCAGCAGCTTGAAGTCCGGGTTCGTAAAGTCCACGTAGCAGTGCTCCCCGCCAAACTGCTCCTGCTCCTTCCACTTGATGAGGCCGTAGCTGGAATCCTCCCAGATCAGGGTGACGAAGGGCACCTTCTCCCGCACGGCCGTTTCCAGCTCCTGACTGTTCATCATAAAGCCGCCGTCGCCGCAGACAGCCAGCACCTTTTTGTCCGGGTTCAAAAGCTTTGCCGCAAAGGCACCCGGGATGGAAAAGCCCATGCTGGCAAAGCCGTTGGAGATCAGGCAGGTGTTGGGCGCATAGCAGTCGTAGTGGCGGGCGATCCACATTTTGTGGGCACCCACGTCGCTCACAAGAATGTCCTCCCGGCCCATGACCTTGCGCACATCCGCAAGGATGCGGGCGGGCTTCATGGGGCAGCTGTCATCGTCTGCCATGGCGGCGTGTTCGGCCACCATGGTTTCGCGCAGCCGGAGCGCAAATTCCGGCTCGCTGTCCCGGCGGGCACAGCGCAGAATCTCGTAAATGCTTTCGGAGATATCGCCCACCACTTCCACAGCGGGCTGATACCGCTTGTTGACATCTGCCGGGGCATTGTCGATGTGCAGGATGGTCATATCCGGCCGTGCGCCCCACTTGGCGGGGGCACATTCCACGATGTCGTAGCCGATGGCAATGACCAGGTCGGCCCGGTCGAACAGCTGGTTCACATAGTCTTTCTGGGGGATGCCGATGGTCCACAGGCTGTATTTGTCGTCCATGGGAATGATGCCCTTGGCCATCATGGTGTTCACCACCGGAATGTGCAGCCGGTCTGCCAGCTCGGTGACAGCGGCGGCGGAATGGCCGCGCACAGCCCCGGCACCGGCCAGGATCACCGGGTTCTTTGCCTCGCTGATCAGCTGCCCGGCGGCGGCAATGTGGGTAGGGTCGGCGTAGAGGTCGTGCAGCTGCTGACGTTTCAGCGGCACGGCATCAGCGGGCATTTTGGCAATGTTCTGGGGCAGGTCGATGTGGGTGGCACCGGGTTTGCCCTTTTCGGCGTGCTTGAAGGCCAGCCGCACGATCTCGCCCACCGTGTCCGGACGGATGATCTGCTTGGAGCGCTTTGTGATGGGCTCAAACATGGCGGTCAGATCCAGGTACTGGTGGCTGGTCAACTGCATCCGGTCGGTGCCCACCTGCCCGGTAATGGCCACCAGCGGTGCACCGTCCAGATAGGCATCTGCCACGCCGGTGACAAGGTTGGTGGCACCGGGGCCAAGGGTGGAAAGGCATACGCCGGCCCGGCCGGTCAGGCGGCCATAGACATCGGCCATAAAGGCAGCGCCCTGCTCGTGGCGCACCGGGATAAAGCGGATGCGGCTGTCGCGGATGGCAAACATCAGATCCAGTGTCTCCTCGCCGGGGATGCCGAACATCACGTCCACGCCTTCCGCTTCCAGACAGTCCACAAGGACCTGTGCGGTCGTTTTCTGTTTTTCCTGCATCTTGTAAATACTCCTATCATTCATAAAAAACAAAAAGGCAGTGCAGCCCGTTGGGGCCACACTGCCTTTGCAGACACTATTCTACCGTTTTTGGTGGCATTCCACAAGAGCCAATTTCCACAAAAAGTGCGGGATGCAAAGGGGGCTGGATTGACTGCTCTGCCCGAACTTTGTAAAAAAGTGGTTTTTCGGTTTGAAATCGTTGACAAGTGGATTTTGTGTTTTTATAATAGAGTCAGCACAAGGCGGCGTGGCCCTAAGGGAGACCACGCCGCCTTGTGCTTTTTTTGTATCCGCGTGAAAGCGAGACCAGCAGGGGAAAGGCTGGAACCACCCGGATGCAGCAAAAAATCCAAGACAAAAGAGGGGAAATTTATGGACCAATTGGTACAGCATCAGCAGACCATCAACGACCAGCTGGCGCGATACGGCGTGAAATTGACTGCACCGGGGTTGAAGATGCGCTGGATGTGACCACGGCACAGCAGATGGAACTGGACTACCTTATCTACAATGACCCACTGAGCTATGCCGATTTGATTCTGAACGGTGACTCGGAGAAATATTTGAAGAATGTGGCTGGAAGCAATGGGCTAGAAGATTAAGGGCAAAACAAAAAACAGGGTGCGTCCATGCGGACACACCCTGCCAAAGACCACAGACAATAGCGATATGTACACCAGGGAGTTCCCCAGCGGGAACTTCCTGTTTTTCTTTGTTTGCGTGATGAGCCTGTTCCGCCTGCCACGCGGCAAACTCCCGTTGCCCTTCCTCGCTGTTCCAGCAGGCAAGGATGGCCGGGTAGAATGCCCGTGCCAGACGGTCGATGACTTCATCGGGATAAGGGGAAGTGTTTGTGGACTTTTTCTTTTTGTTCAAACGCACGCTCCTTTGGACATCTGTGAACAGCATACCATGTGCCTGATGTTATGCTGTCTGGTCTTTAACATCTGCGAGTGCGGCTTCCAGAGAAGCAAGGTAGTCCTTGTGCTTGTGAATGATCTCCAGAATCACATCACGCTGCGCATTATCGGGCATCTGCTCCAACTGGTAGTTGAACGAAATGCGGAAACGAGTAGTGAGTTCTTCCAACGCCACATACTCGTACCGTACATCCTCCGGGTAAGCATCGCTGTCGTAAACCGATTCAAACTTTCGGAATGGCATGACAGGCGCTTTGCCCGGAACGCGGATCACACCGTCAGCGTCAGGTGTCGGTTCCACCTTCAGCTCCGGGTGCAGAATATCCTGCAAAGTTTGTGCACGGTCATTGTAGGCAGCCTTGGCGAGGCGGTGCATATCAGCTTTGGACACTTTCGTCTGTCCGGACAGGATGCTCTGCTTTAAGCCCGGTATCAGTTCTTCCGCAATCTCCACGCCTCTCATATACCTCGAAGCGCGGATAACGGTGTCCTTGCTCACTCTGTTTTCTTCTGCGATTCGGTCGCAGGTTTTGCTGCTGTCGATCAAGTTCGCTTTTAGCGAACTTGATTTTGCATCGGTGCTTTTGCGGTCACCGCCATGTGCAGCTTTTTCGGCTTCGTACTGTTTGCCCATCAGGTAGTACTTCTGCTCCGGCGTGAGGTTGCGCCGCCCCAGCTGATTCTTGCAGATCCAAGCGAGTGCTTCCTCACGACTTGCAAAGCGGAGCGGCATAGTAGAAAAGCAGATTTCGGGGTGTTTCTGAAGAATGGCATAACGATTGTGACCATCAACAAGGGTATTGCCCCAGACGATCAAAGGAGAGAGCAGCTTGCCTTCTTTGAGGATGTTTTCTTCAAGCTGTTTAAATTCATCATCGGTCAGAGGAGGGATCTGGGACTGGAACTCCGGGTCGATTTTCAGATTGATCATACGCACACTCCTTTATCTCTCCTGCTGCGTCTGTTCTTCCTCCCGGAAAAAGGACGCAACATTCTGCTTTGCGGTTTTCAGTTTGAGCAGTTCCTCTTTAGCTTCCTTGTACTGCTCGTAGAACTTTGCCTTTTCGGATGCCAGCTGCGCATACTCGGCTTCCAGCTTTTTCGGGCTGGGCAGCTTGGTGAGGTTGTTTGCCTTGAAATAGGCTGCTGCCGCCCGGTACGCTGTCAGCTCTGCACGGTGCTGTTCCTCAAAGACTGCGGGGCGCTTGGCGGTCTTGAACTGCTGGGCAACATTCTTGGTGCTGGTGTAGGCTGCGATGTGATAGCGCAGCTCATTGTTGGCTTTCATGCGACCTTCGAGGTCTTTCACCACCGCCAGCGAGTCGTGATACTTGGTTTCCAGTTCAGCGATGCGCTGGTTCAGGGCGTCCTCGTCGGTCAAGTTCTTTTCCTGCAGAAGCTTCACGGTCTGTGCCATAACTTTGAGATTGTGTTTCGTGAGCCAACGCTTATAGCCGATGCCCTTGCCCTCGGTCATCCTCGACTGGATGTCGATCAGTTTCCCGATGGTATCCTGTTTGAACTGAACCTTGGGTTTGCGTTCGGCATTTGCCTGCAACGTGGCAAGCACTGCCGCCTTATCGAACTTGTCACCGAGATGTTTCGCCCGGATAAACTTCGTTCTGCCAGCGGGCAGATAGCTGAGCTGTCCACGGCTTTCCTTGACGGCAATGCCGTGCTGCTGCATGAGCCTGTCGGAAAAATCCTCAAAGCTCGTGGCACGGTACAACACTGAAGAAATCTGTTTCCGCAGGGTATCTTTTACGGTTTCAAACTTCTTCTGCCGGGGCTGCTGTCCAGCTGCGGTGAGGGCTGCGTTTTCACGGTCAAATTTCAACTGCCCACGCCGTCTTGCCCAATACTCAGCTTCGCTGACACGTTCCTTCGAGCCATTGAGCAGGTCGATCTGGTACAGTCCGGCACCCTCGCACAATTCCATGACCTCGACACGCAGGTGCCGCATGGTCTGGGCGGTGCTGGAGTGCTTCATGCCCTCTAGCCAGTCGCGGGGCTTCTGCATATAGGGCTTGCGCTCCACTTCTCGTGTTCGGATGCTGCCGATCACGATGTGGACATGGATGTTTCCCGAATGGTTGTGCCCATCCGGGTGAGTGCAGACGATGGCAGGGTGACCGGGGAAGTTTTCTTCGCAGAATTTCAGGCCAAGTGCCTGTGCCTTTTCCATGGTCAAGCCGTTGTCGGCTGCATCTCGTGGGTCAAAGCTGATGATATACTGATGGCTCTTGATATCACCATGCTGGGTGTTCTTGCCATACTTGCGGTTTGCCAGCAGACAGGCCGTTGCAAACGAGAAATCGCCGCACTCAAGGGTATCGAGCAGGTAGGATTCCCGCAGCTTCGGCTTGCCCTGTTCATCCAGAAGTTGCTTTCCGGTGAACGCATCGTGCTGGTAAACGAGGTACGCTTCGATGGCGGTGTAGTCCGAGTTTTTAGAGGCGATATGCTTGAGCGTTGCCATACAGTTCACCCAGAACTTTCTCGGCGTGCAGCCGAAATGCGGTCAGGTCTGCAAGTTCGTCAAGGAGTTTCGCCCGGATCTGTTCGGTGTCCGCACCGCCGGAATTGAAGTGCCTTGCAAGCTGGTTCAGGTTGCCGCCCACCTTGCTGCACTGGG
>ERZ1034691.776-NODE-776-length-22980-cov-35.550142_pt1 | contig 22980 bp, 23 predicted proteins | sample MGYA00520638_ERZ1034691 | MGnify/ENA primary metagenome ERZ1034691 (study PRJEB33766, sample SAMN09781763) | gut metagenome | biome: gut microbiome | host: Homo sapiens | place: Madagascar | study: EMG produced TPA metagenomics assembly of the PRJNA485056 data...
TCACCTCCTAAAAAATCCAGCCCTTCCGGCTCAAAGTCCGGACTATGGGACAGGTGTTGTGGTAGAATGGTTATAGCTGTTAGGAATGCCCCACAAGGTCATCAATGCGGACGCCGAAGTGGTCGGCAATCTTAGCAGCCGTTGCCAGGGTAGGGGCGCAAGAATCACTTGCTGATTCGCTTAAAGCGAATGTACAGAGAAAAAAATAAAGTCTGCCGGGAATTTGTACACATTTTCAATCTTTTGTACAGTTCCCCATTGGGGTACAGTTTTCCCGGATTCGTAATTTTGCAGCGTAGCAACGCTGACACCCAGTGCCTGGGCAGCTTCCTGTTGGCTTAATCCTGCGTTTACACGCGCAGCTGCAAGAGAAATTTTCGGGAATTTTTGGGTCTGCATATTTTGGATCACCTCCGTTCTATAAATCATTATACTCGCTTAAAGCGATATGTCAAGCTAAAAGCGAAAATATTTTTGCAAAATATTGATTTTATTTTGCTTTTAGCGTATAATGACGACATGAGGAGTTGATTTTATGAGTGACAACGCCAAAATGGTTTTCGCTGAAAATCTAAAAGCGTACCTTAATAGCAAAGGATATACTCAGCTTGACCTTGCAACTTACATGAACTGCTCCAGCTCTACTGTTTCGGACTGGTGTAACGGGAAAAAGTATCCTCGTGTTGACAAAATGCAGCGTATGGCGGATTGGCTTGGTATTCAGATGTCTGACCTTACCAGCGAACATGACAAACTTGATGACGCCGACATAGCATTTTATAATCGTTATAAGCAGTTGACCGAGGAAGAAAAAGAAGATATGCGCGACTTCCTCGATCTTATGGATGCCCGAAGAAAACGTCGCGAGAAAGGCGTTTGATGTTTAGTACGTCAGAATTTTATGGCTACTGTCGGGTTCATGATGTAGATGTCATACCATTTGATAGGCTTCCGGCAGCTGCTACGACAGTGCGATATCATGGAGCATATGCGGTTGGGCTTAATTTTTCCCGTCTGCATACCGTGCGCCAGATGCGCACCGCCATGCTGCATGAATCGGGCCACCTGCGTACCGGCGCACTGCATAAGGTGGACAGCCCGTTCCAGCTGGTGGAGCAGAACGAATACCGCGCCGATGCGGACGCATTCCGCCGCTGCCTGCCGCCGGACGAGATCCGCACGGCGATGCGGGCAGGCTACACAGAACCCTGGCAGCTGGCAGAATATTTTGACCTGGACGAAGACTACATAAAAAAAGCCCTGCACTACTGGACGCAGTGCAGGGGGATAGACTTTAACCAATAAATAAGGGAGGAACACAATCATGGAACCTGTAAACCATTGCCCGCATTGCGGTGCGGCTGTTGATGTAAATGCCAGTGTGTGCCCGGAATGTGGACAGGAGCTGGTAAAGCGTAAGTATTGCCCGCACTGCGGGGAACGCATTGATGCCGACTGCATCATCTGCCCCAAGTGCGGCAAACAGGCAGGGGAGCTGCCGCAGGATAAGCAGATCAATATTGTCAATAACAATAATTCCAGCGCATCGGCAGCCGCCAGTGCATCGGTGGGCATCAGAACTGCGGTGCGCGGAAAATACTGCAATAAGTGGACGGCATTTTTCCTGTGCCTGTTCCTGGGGTATTTCGGCGCGCATAAATTCTATGAAGGGCGCATTGGCATGGGAGTGCTGTACCTGCTTACTTTTGGTTTGCTGGGCATCGGCTGGATTGTTGACATCATCCTGATCTTGATGAAGCCGAACCCGTATTTTGTGGAAAAATAGAGAAAGAACCACTCTGAAGCGTCTCTATTGTAACGGCGGGTAGAAATGTTCTGATTTTAAGGAGGCTCACAATGACGATACAAGACGTTATTGCACGATTCAATACGATCCCAATCCTATTTGCTGGTTCTGGTATTACCCGTCGCTATTATGACTTGCCAGATTGGAAGGGGTTACTTACAGAATTTGCTTCTCGGATAAACGCAGATCGTTTTGCATACCGTGCTTATGAAAGTAAGGCGCAACAATTAGGTTTTACGCAGGGAATCATGCCAAAAATAGCTACGCTGATTCAGCAGGATTTTGATTCTAAATGGTATAGCATCCCTGAGATGAGAACCAACGAATCTTTCGTTCTGAACGCGGTGGAAAATGGATGTTCACCTTTTAAGGCTGAAATTGCATGGTATTTAAAAGAAAAGTCAGTTCCACAGGCGGCGTTCAAGGAGGAAATTCAAAAATTAAAAAGTATTTCCAAAAAGAATCTGGCAGGTGTTATTACAACAAATTACGATACTTTCTTTGAAAAGTTATTTGACGACTATACCCCTTATATAGGTCAGGACCAACTAGTTTTTTCTTCTATACAAGGAATAGCGGAAGTCTATAAAATACATGGTTCTGTTACTTTGCCAAATTCCCTTGTTCTCAATGAAAAGGACTATGAGATATTCAACGAAAAAAGTAAATATCTTGCAGCAAAACTAATGACAATTTTTATGGAATATCCGATTATTTATATTGGATACTCTCTTACAGATCAAGACGTCCAGAACATTTTGAAGAATATCCTTCTTTGCTTACCAGATGATAAAATAGAAAAGCTGCAAGAACGATTTGTGTTTGTGGAATATAAACCGGGGGTGGCAGGATATTCTATTACACCGTATACGTTGACATTTGGTGAACAGATGCTTTCTATGACAAGACTTACGCTATCTGATTTTGGAATTCTCTATGATGCATTGGCGGCCAAGAGAGCATCTATCCCAGTAAAGCTTTTGCGCCGATTCAAAGAAGAAATTTATACTTATGCGATCACAAGCAAGCCGGGGCCTTTGCTAAATGTTGCCAATGTTGACGACAAAAATATTGACGAAAATCGATTGGCTATTTCAATCGGAATTTCAAATACTGGTGAACGAGGTTTGCAAAGTATCGTCGATACCAACGAATGGTATCGCAGTATTGTTATGGGAGACTTGAGTGATTTTACAGCAGATCAGCTTTTAAAGTATGCTTATCCTGAGATACGGAAAAGGACAAGTGGTGATCTTCCCGTTTATAAATATCTTGTTCAAGCAAAGGAAGATTATTCCCAAATACGAGCAGAAACGCCGGATGAATTTAACAAACTGACGACGGCGACAAATAGAAAATTCCGTTACACTACAGAAAAGTATCCTACGTTAGAAAACTTATGGAATGATTTGAAAGGAGACAAGGCAAAGGCTTTCCGCGTAATGTGTTCGCTTCCAGAGAACAAAATAGATGTAGATAAACTGGAATTGATCTTGAAAGAATTGTTTACGGAAAGTAATGATGCATTAGACCGCCTTGATGTTAATACTCGTACGAATGTCAGAAGATTGATTAGAATGTATGACTATTTAAAATGGGGAAAAAAATAAAGACCCAAACGATGTAGTATCTTTTTGTAAAGAAACTATATCGACCGGGTCTTTTCCCTGACACCTTCTATTACCGATATCCAGTAAATGGAAACCGGTATTTCCGATATCATACTATTTGCATTCTACCAAAGTATAAGCAAGAAGTCAACTGTCAGATATTACAAAAGCAAAGACAACAAATCTCTCAAAAACAGAAAAAACGCCCCCGGTGCGCCAACACCGAGAGCGTTTCCATAGATCAGCTTGCCCAAAGATGGAACAATCAGATCCAGCAATCGTATTGTACCACCTCCGGGCAGGCTTTACAAGCAATGCTTGTAATTTCGCCTGCGGCGAAACCGCCTTGTGCGGTCACAGGCCACGCGTGGCCTGCGTTTGGCGCTCCCCATCCGCTTGCGCGGCTGTGGCCCCACGCGCCAAACCCCGCAGCTTACAACCCATACCTTGGAGGTGTATTTTTATGCCCAAACAAACATTAAAGCGCCGCGCGGATGGCCGCTACCAGAAGCGGATTACCTTGTCCAACGGCAAAACGCGGCTGGTGTATGGCCGCACCGAAGCGGAACTGAAAGCCGCGGTGCGCTCGGTGCAGGCGCAGGATGAAGCGGGGCTGGAAGTGGGGGACCACACCCTTGTGGGCGAGTGGGCAAAAATCTGGCTGCGCTCCTACAAGCAGGGGCTGCGGCCGGCCACCACCAAAATGTACCGGGATGCCTACAATCTGCACATCATGCAGCACATTGGATGCATGGAGCTGCAGGAGGTGCGGCCGGTACATATCCGGGCCATTATGGCGGAGATTACGGAGCAGTCGGAATCCCTGCAGCACAAGGTGCTGATTACGGTGCGGCAGATCATGCAGACGGCCCAAGCAAACCACCTGATCCGCGATGACCCCACCGACGGCATCCGCATTACGACGCACGCGCGCCCTAAGCAAAAGAAATACCTGACGCAGGACGAAGCGGAGGAGCTGTTGTCCTCTATTGCGGAGCCGCGGGCCAAGGTGTTTTGCGCACTGTGCTATTACTGCGGCCTGCGCAAGGAAGAGGCCCTGGGCCTGCAATGGCGGGACATCGGCCCGGCGGCGCTGGTTGTCAGCCGGGCGGTAACCTTTGCGGGCGGCAATCAGCCGGACCCCAGTATGGAACTGAAAAACGCGGCTTCCCACCGCCTGGTGCCGGTGCCCGCCAAGCTGCGGGCGATTCTGGATGCCACCCCGCAGCTGGGGGAGCACGTTGTGACCAAAGCCGATGGCGGCGTGATGACGCAATCGGCCTACAAAAAGATGTGGGCCTATTATGTGGCGGGGGTGTCGCTGCTGCCGGTGCACGCCCACATGCTGCGCCACAGCTATGCCACCTGCCTGTACCACGCCGGTGTGGATCTGCGCACCGCCCAGCAGCTGCTTGGTCACGCCAGCATCGAGATGACGGCCCGCATCTACACCCATCTGGAAGCCGAAGACGGCCTGAAAGTAAGCGGCAAACTGGACGATTATTTCAACTCTGCCCCGCCCGCCGCGGATAGTACGGCGGGAACTGCCTGACTACAAACTGACTACATCCCGGAGCCATTCTGACTACTTTTGACTACCTGAGACTAACGGTAAAACGATAATTTGAACGTTGTATCGTTGCCCGGTACTGACTCTTAATCAGTGGGTCCTGGGTTCGAGTCCCCGATGGTGCACCAAGAAAAGCCGCAACAGATGTTGCGGCTTTTTTGCTGCACCATTCCCTTCGGGACGGACTCGCACTTCGCGCGAACGCTCGTGTTCGTCTCGCGGGGACTGGTCGCTAAAAATGCTCCGCAGGAGCATTTTCTTAACGCGCCCACTGATGGTGCACCAGTAAAAGCGCGGTAGAATGTACAAAACATCTGCCGCGCTTTTTGTTATATGTTGGACGGACTACATTTTGACTACAAGAGCATAAAAAATAAGCGGCGGGCAATCCCTGAAAATGAGGGAAAGCCCGCCGCTTTAATTATGGATTATTTAACTTGCTGGTAATTTGCTGGTAACTTGCTGGTCAGTTGTCTTTTCCGATCTGCTTGATAACCTGATCCGCGCCGGGCGCAGCCAGGCCGCCAAGGGCACCGCAGATGGACGGCAGCCACTTGTTGGACAGCGGGGGCTGTTTGACAGCCGTAGCGGCAAGGTAGCAGATGACGGTGATGCAGGCAACAGATGAGATGATAAAAGATGCAAGATCCATGAGTTTTTCCTCCTATGTATTTGTCGTGTAAATTTCCCCATCCAGCGCAACTTTGTGTTCCGCGGCAAGGTCGACCTTGCCAAGCAGATCGCCTGGTGCTGGCATTCTGTCTGATCACCTGCATCGTCAACTCCATCAACTGCGTGTGGGTGGCGGTTGCGGGCCTGCTGGTACCGGACTTTATCTATAACATCGGAACCACGGTGCTCAACGGCGGCATTTCGATGGTAATCTTCTTCTTTGTCAACAAGATCATCTTCCCGGAAGGGGAAGCCAAAAAAGTACAGGAATAATTTCCGGTATTGTGCGCAAAAGCCCTCTGCTGTAAGGCGGGGGCCTTTTTGTATGCAGGTATAGCAAAGCAAAAGGCCAAATGGGCACACATTTTGGCTGAAACGACTGTTTTGTGCAAAAAGCCTTTGCAGCGTTTGCGCTTTTGGAGACAGTATGCTATAATGACCTATAATGTGTGTAGTATACCCTGCATACAATACTGATAACGCTGCCGCACAGGCAGCCAAAAAACAAAAGAAAGAGTTGATGGTTCTCCAATGGACGATGGCAGTAGTATATTTATGATCGCCGCACTGATCGTTTTGATCATGTTGTCGGGCTTTTTTTCGGCATCGGAAACAGCATATTCCTCGCTGAACATGATCCGCTTAAAAAGCCGCGCGGAGGATGGCGATAAGCAGGCAGCCAAGGTTCTGGCCCTGGCTGAACGGTATGACAGCCTGCTGAGCACCATTCTGATCGGCAACAACATTGTAAACATCGGTGCGTCTTCGCTTGCAACGGTGCTGTTCAGCCGGTTGTTGGGCAATGCTTACGGCCCCACGGCTTCCACCATTGTCATGACCTTACTGGTTTTGACGTTTGGCGAAATCACCCCCAAAAGCATGGCGAAGGAAATGCCGGAATCCATTGCAATGGCCTTTGCGCCGGCGCTTGGTGCCCTAGTGGCGGTATTTGGGCCGCTGAACTTTATTTTTGGCAAATGGAAAAGCTTTTTGGCCAGCCGCTTTTATACCGACGAAAAGGACACCATTACCGAAGGTGAGTTGGTAACCATGGTGAGCGAAGCCGAAAAAGACGGTGAGCTGACCAACCGCGAAAGCGAGCTGATCCGCAGCGCCATTGAATTTGACGATGTGGAAGCCCAGGACGTTCTGACCCCGCGCGTGGATGTGATCGCCGTGGCGGATGATACCCCCATGGACGAAGTGACCGAAACTTTTGCCGACAGCGGCTATTCCCGCCTGCCGGTATACCACGAAACCATTGATAACATCATTGGCGTGGTACATGAAAAAGATTGTTTTGCCGCCATGCGCAAGGGCGATGAAGATGTCAAGCTGGAAAGCCTGATCGGCCCCACGCTGTACACAACCAGCGTGACCCCCATCTCCGCTTTGCTGCGCACTTTGCGGGAAAGCAAGCACCATATGGCAGTTGTGGTGGATGAATACGGCGGCACTGCGGGCATCATCACGCTGGAGGATATCCTGGAAGAGTTGGTTGGCGAGATCTGGGATGAACATGATGAAGTGGTGGAGGATATCCGCCAGCAGAGCGATGGCAGCTGGCTGATTGCCGGCGGTGCCAGCGTGGACGATGTGGCCGAGGAGCTGGATATCCGCGATAAAGAGGAAATCGACGCGGTGGCCATCGGCGGCCTGGTGCAGGAAAAGCTCAGCCGCCTGCCCAAAGTGGGTGACCATTTTGTGTGGGGCAGCTTTGACGGTACCGTGACCCGTGCCACCAACCGCCGCGTGCAGGAAGTACGCCTGGTAAGCCGCCCGCCGGAGCCGGAAACCAAAAAGCCGGACCGCCGCGACCGCGACAAAGACTGAGAACGCGATAAATAATGCAACAGAGAACCTGGGAAGAACAAACTTCCCAGGTTCTTTTTTGTGGATTTTTGGGGTGGGTTCTGGTATGATGGAAACAAAAGAGATTATGGGAATACAAATTGTTTGAACTGAATTTGCGAAGGACAGACGGGCAGCAGGGCGAGAGAAAACGAGGTGTGCCGATGAAAATACAGTGCGTGTGGGAGCACAACGGGAATGACAGCATTGTCTATGCAGCCAATTTTGTTGGTGCGTTTGCAAGGGGCCGCAGCCTGGAAGAAGCACTGCAAAAAATGCCTGCGGAAACAGCGGCGTATCTGCGCTGGAAAGGGGACAGTGCCCCAGGAATGGCAGGGCAGCTGGAACCGGTAGTCGTACAGGAAAAGGAATCGGAACTGCAAATTTCGGATGCGGATTCCGATGTGCTTTTTGCGGCGGAAAAAGGGCCGTTGACCGTGGCGGAATACCAGGAGTTAAAGGCACTGGCGCTGAAATCGGCCCAGGACTTTTTGACCTTGTACCAGGCAGTGCCGGACAAAAACAAAAGCTGCCTGCCGGTCCGGGCAACCTTTTATGGTCAGCTGCCCCGCACGGCGCAGGAAATGTATGACCACACCAAGAATGTGAACGACTATTACTTTGGGGAGATCGGCGTCCCGGCGGACCACGAGGGAACCATTGTGGCGTGCAGGCAACGCGGCTTTGAGCAGCTGGAACGCCAGCTGGACTATTTGAACAATACGGTTTACCGCGGGAGCTATGCCGAAGAATGGTCCCTGCGGAAAGTGCTGCGAAGGTTCATCTGGCATGACAGAATCCACGCAAAAGCGATGTACCGGATGGCTGTAAAGACCTTTGGCAAAGCCGCCGTGCCCAATGTGTTCTGCTTTGAAGAAGAATAAAGTGCAAAACCATCCTGCATGATGCAGCAGAAAAAACGCTGGAAGCGCTGACCGCTGCAATGTTTGATAAGACGGAATCGTTACTAAGGAGGAAACGCCCATGGAAGTACAGGAATTTGGCAAACAGAACGGCCGCAAAATTATGCTGCTGCCCGGCAACATGATGAGCTGGCGCCAGTTTGAAGCGGTGATTCCGCTGCTGGAAAAGCAGTACCATGTAATCGCCGTCAGCACGGACGGCTATGATGATACCGGCAAAACTACCTTTACCACGGCGGAAGCAATGGCCGAAAAGCTGGAACAGTATATCAAAGAAGAACAGGATGGGGCTATCGACCTGGTGTTTGGCGAATCCATGGGCGGCGCAACGGCGGGCATGCTGTTCCACCGGCAAAAAGTTAAGGTGGGCGCTATGATTTTGAGCGGCCCGCAGTACATGAACCTTGGTATGTTCAGCTGGGTGCTGGCCGCCATTGTGCCGCGCAGCCAGTATAACCTGACCAAAAAGATCCAGTCTGTGGACAAACTGCCGTGGATGCTGCGGCTGTATACCCGCGGGGACGACCAAAAGCTGCTGAACCAGTTCCAATATGTGGCAAAAAATATCTCGCTTGCTACATTGGAAAATGCCACCAAGGAAGCCCTGCGCCTGTACCCCGCGATCGATACCTTTGCCCCTGACCCGGAAGCCAAAGTGGCCATCTGATACGGTTCCAACGAGCCGAACATGAAAAAAGCGATGCAGAAATTGAAGCGCGCCTACCCCGACGCGCAGGACCACCCCTTTGCCGGGTACGGCCACGGCGACATCATTGGCCACCCGGATGTGATGGCAAGGGACATCATCGCCTTTATGGAAAGCTGACGCCCGGCGAGGTATCCGGCGCGGCGCATTGCAACCCATTGACGCGGTAGGAAATGGTGGTATAATTAAATTTTAGGCAACAAAACAGGGGGATTGCGCATGATATATCTGGATTATTCGGCCAACACGCCGGTGGACCCCCGTGTGCTGGAAGTATACTGCCGCACCGAGCAGAATTTTATCGGCAACCCCAATTCCACCCACTGCGCCGGGCAGGCCGCCCGGCAGGAGATGAACCGTGTGACTGGCCTGATTGCGGCACAGCTGGGGGTGCTGCCGGAGGAAATCATTTATACATCCGGCGCAACGGAAGCCAATAACCTTGCCTTAAAGGGCACGGCCCGCGCGGCCCGGCATGTGGGGCGGCATATCATCTCCACCCCGCTGGAGCATTCCAGCGTGGGGGCAACATTGACGGCCTTGCAGCAGCAGGGGTACGAGATCGACCTGCTGAACATTGGCCGGGATGGCAAAATCGATCTGGAACAGCTGGAAGAGCTGCTGCGCAAGGATACCGTACTGGTTTCCATCTGCGGGGTGGACAGTGAGCTGGGCACCGTGCAGCCGGTGCGGGAGATCGCCGCGCTGGTTCACCGCTACCCTAACTGCCGCCTGCATGTGGATGCTACCCAGGCCGTGGGTAAAACGGCCCTCTGGCTGGACTGCGTGGATGCCATGAGCTTTACCGCCCACAAGTTTTACGGCCCCAACGGCATTGGCGTGCTGTACAAGCGCAAAGGGCTGGTGATCGAACCCCAGATGAACGGCGGGGCCAGCACTACCATTTACCGCAGCGGCACCCCTACCCTGGGCCTTGCCGCGGCTTTGCAGGCGGCGCTGGCCCTTGCGCTGGATGAACAGCCCCAGCGCTGCGCCCGTGTGCAGGCCCTGCACGATATCCTGCGCGCAGAGCTGCAAAAGCGGCCGGGGGTGCGCATCAACAGCCCGGCGGGTGCGGTGCCGCACATTGTAAACGTGAGCGTGGCGGGCATCAAGGCCGGGGTGTTCCAGCAGGCGTTGAGCGGGCAGGGGGTATGCGTGTCCGTCAAATCGGCCTGCTCCACCGACGGCACACCGTCCAAGGCGGTGTTTGCCGTCAGCCGGGACCGCAAAAATGCGCTCAGCTCATGGCGCATCAGCCTGAGCCACCTGACCACCGAAGAGGAACTGAACGGATTTTTGGCAGCGTTTGACCGCTGCCTGAAGGATTTGCAAAAGGAGAAATGACCATTGGAACGCCAGATGGAACCCTGCCAGCTGATTGAACGCAGCATTATCAAAAAATACCGCAAAGAGCTGTGGACCCCTTTTATTGTGGCGGTCAAGCGCTATGAACTGGTGCAGGCGGGAGATAAAATTGCCGTGTGCATTTCCGGCGGCAAGGACAGTATGCTGATGGCTAAACTGATGCAGGAGCTGCAGCGCCACAGCGATGTGCCCTTTGAGTTGGTGTTTTTGGTGATGGACCCCGGCTATAATGAGATCAACCGCCAGAAGATCGAAAGCAACGCCGCACTGCTGAATATCCCCATCACAATTTTTGAGACGGATGTGTTTGCGGTCGCCAACAACAGCGATAAATCCCCTTGTTACCTGTGCGCCCGCATGCGCCGCGGCTACCTGTACAAGAAGGCCCAGGAGCTGGGCTGCAACAAAATTGCACTGGGACATCATTTTAATGATGTGATTGAAACAACCGTGATGAGCATGTTCTATGGCTCCCAGCTGCAGGCTATGCCGCCCAAGCTGCACAGCACCAACTTTCCCGGCATGGTGCTGATCCGTCCGCTGTACTGCGTGCGGGAGGAAGATATCATTGCCTGGAAACGCTATAACGACCTGGAATTCATCCAGTGCGCCTGCCGCTTTACCGAAAACTGCACCACCTGCGACAACGGCGGCGGTGGCTCCAAGCGGCAGGAAGTCAAGGTGCTGCTGCGCCGCCTAAAGCGGGATAACCCCAACATTGAGAACAGCATTTTCCGCAGCATCCATGGCGTTGCGCTGGATACCATGCCCGGCTACAAGACCGAAGGGCAGGAACACAGCTTTTTGGAGCGCTTTGACCGCGTGGAAGCGGAGCTGCAAAAAGAGTTAAAAGAAAAGCAGAAGCAGGAAGCAGATAAAACCGAATAAAAGCAAAGCGCATCCCCCGGCGGGCCGCCCAATACGGCGCTGCTGGGGGATGTGCTGTTTATAAGGCGATAAAATCAGATAAAGCGGCCAGTCTGGCTGGCGGGGGTGTGGCGGATGGTATCCGGCGTGCCGGCAGCCACCACCGTGCCGCCCTGGGCACCGCCGCCCGGGCCCATATCAATGATGTAGTCTGCGTTGCGGATCACATCCAGGTCATGCTCAATGACAATGACGGTAGCGCCGTGCTCAATCAAGGTCTGGAACACGCCAAGCAGAACCTGCACATCGGCAGGGTGCAGGCCGATGGTGGGCTCATCAAAGACGAACAGGGAATCCGACTGGGCTTTGCCCATCTCGCTGGCCAGCTTCAGGCGCTGGGCCTCGCCGCCGGAAAGGCCGGGCGTTTCCTCGCCAAGGGTCAGGTAGCCAAGGCCGAGTTCCTGTAAAACAGTCAGCCGCTGGCGCACCACCGGCCAGTCGGCACAGGCGGTCAGGGCAGTGTTCACATCCATATCCATCAGCTGCGGCAGGGAATATTTTGCCCCGGCTTTGCTGGTGTAAAAAATCTGCCCGGCATCCTTGGCATAGCGGGAACCGCGGCATTCGGGGCAGGGAATCTCCACATCCGGCAAAAACTGTACATCCAGGCTGATGCTGCCGGTGCCATCGCACATGGGGCAGCGCAGCTTGCCTGTGTTGTAGGAAAAATCGCCCGCTTTATACCCGGCCTGCCTGGCATCCGGGGTGGCGGCAAACTTTTTGCGCAGCTCGTCATGCACATTGGCATAGGTGGCCACGGTGGAGCGCACATTGATGCCAATGGGTGCGGCATCGATCAGCTTGACCTGGGTGATGCTGTCCGGCACAATAGAGCGTACATGCTCCGGCAGCTTTTGGCCGTGGATGGCGGCGTTCAGGCCGGGAACCAGGCTTTCCAGCACAAGGGTGGTCTTGCCGGAGCCGGAAACCCCGGTCACCACGGTCAGCCGCCCCTTGGGAATCTCGATGTCCAGCGGCTTTACGGTGTGGATGGCGTTGGTGGAAAGCTGAATGCGCCCCAGCGCGAACAACTCGCTTTGCGGGGCCTGGGGGCGCAGGCACTGCGCTTTGCCCGCCAGGAACGGCCCAATGCGGGAAGCAGCGTTTGCCTCAATGGCCGGGATGCTGCCCTGGGCAATCACCTGGCCGCCGCCCGCACCGGCCTGCGGCCCCATCTCGATCAGCCAATCGGCTTCGGATAGAATCTGGGTATCATGGTCCACCAGAATGACCGAGTTGCCGTCGTGGATCAAGTCCTGCATCACGCCGGTCAGGCCGGTGATGTTGGCGGGGTGCAGCCCAATAGAGGGTTCATCCAGCACATACAGAACGCCGGTAGTGCGGTTGCGCACCGCGCGGGCCAGCTGCATACGCTGGCGCTCGCCGGTGGAAAGGGTAGCCGCGGCGCGGTCCAACGCCAGGTAGCCCAGCCCCAGGTCCATCAGCCGCTTGGCCACCGTTTGGAACGATTCACAGATGCTCTGCGCCATGGGGCGCATTTCTTCCGGCAAGGCGGCGGGAACCCCGCTTACCCAGGCAACCAGGTCGGAAAGGGTCATGCGGCAGGCTTCATCCAGCGGGATACCCTGCAGCCTGGGCGCGCGGGCGGCAGCGCACAGCCGGGAACCGCCGCAGTCCGGGCAGATATCCTGACGCAAAAACTTTTCCACCCGCTTCATGCCTTTTTCGTCCTTGACTTTGGAGAGTGCGTTTTCCACCGTGCGTACGGCGCTGTAATAGGTAAAATCCAGTTCCCCGGCCTGCTCGCTGTTTTTGGGGTGGTAGAAAATGTGCTTCTTCTCAGCCGGGCCGTCATAGACGATCTCTTTCTCCGCATCGGTCAGGTCGCGGAACGGCACATCGGTGCGCACCCCCATGGCGCGGCAGACATCGGTCATCAGCGACCACATCAAAGAGTTCCAGGGGGCCACAGCGCCCTCGTCAATGGTCAGGCTTTCGTCCGGCACAAGGGTGGCGCGGTCAACGGTCTGTACGGTGCCGGTGCCGCCGCAGGTGCGGCAGGCACCCTGGCTGTTAAAGGCAAGCTCTTCCGCCGAAGGGGCGTAAAAGCGGGCCCCGCATTCGGGGCAGGTCAGCTCCTGCCCGGCGGCCACGGCCAGGGTGGGCGCAAGATAATGCCCGTTGGGGCAGCGGTGGCTGGCAAGGCGGGAATACATCAGCCGCAGGCTGTTCAGCAGCTCGGTGCCGGTGCCAAAGGTGCTGCGGATGCCCGGCACCCCCGGCCGCTGGTGCAGCGCCAACGCGGCGGGAACATACAGAACCTCGTCCACATCAGCTTTGGGGGCCTGGGTCATGCGGCGGCGCGTGTAGGTGGAAAGTGCGTCCAGATACCGGCGCGAACCTTCGGCATACAGCACGCCCAGCGCCAGCGAAGATTTGCCGGAACCGGATACACCCGCAATGCCGACGATTTTGTTCAGCGGCACATCGACATCAATATTTTTTAGGTTGTGTACCCGTGCCCCGCGGATCTCAATATGATCGGCCATACAAACAGCAGCCCCCTGTTGGATTTATTATAAAACCATTATACCACAGGGGTACAACAAAACAAAAAAGCGGTGCCCCGCCCTGACCGATTGGGGTCAAGGGCGGGGCACCGCTGAGACTTATTCAGTTATGCCGCAAAGGCAGATCGGTTATTCACCAATTTCAACGCGGGTCACATCAGGTTCCTTCTTGGGGGCTTCCTTCGGGAAGGTCAACTCCAGGATGCCATCGGTGAATTTAGCGCTGACATCCTTGGGCTGCAGGTCGGTGCCAACATAGAAGCTGCGGCTGCAGGCGCCGGTGTAACGCTCCTGGCGGATATACTTGCCTTCGGGGGTCTTTTCGTCCTTATCCAGGCCCTTGGCGGCGCTGATGGTCAGGTAGCCGTTTTTCAGCTCAATGTGGATCTCATCCTTCTTGAAGCCCGGCAGATCAATGGCCAGCTCATAGTTGGTATCGGTCTCGCGGATATCGGTCTTCATCAGGTTGCGTGCATGCTTGCCGTACAGCGGGCTGCGTGCGTTCATCATACCAAAGGAATCGTCAAAGAAATCATCAAAAAGATTTTCACCAAAAACAGTCGGCAACATAAGTCATAACCTCACTTTGTAAAAATCTGAAATTTTATTTGGTGCCTCTCCGGGAAGTCTGACCCTTCCCGAGCCTTGCGGCTCCTTGGCGGTGTTTCCCGGAACGCTCTTGCGTTCCGCACCCCCTCTTTCAAGGTACGCCTTTATTATAATCCTAAAATTAGCACTGTCAATAGCAGAGTGCTAATGTTTACAACCTATGCAATGATTGTTCACAAAATATATAATATTGGAAAATGGCAGAAAAACCCGCCACAAAATAAAACGAACATTCGATATAAAGCTGTGGAACGATAAAGCGAGAAACAATGCGGGATTTTGGATGACATAAGAAATTGGCAGAGAAACTATTCGATAAACAAGGCTGTGACAACGTAAGGCGGGGAGAAACAGCGGAATAAGGCTGCCGGACTGGGGTCCGCTGCCCGGCATGCCCCAGCGGTGCGGGGGAAAAAGCTGTAATTTTGAAGTTATTTAGCCCAAAGGACAGTTTGACGGAAAATAAGAAAGCGAAAACGGGGATACTAGATGAAAAACGAAGAAACGGCTTAATAAAATAAGGCGATCGGCGACAAAAATCCCCCTGATGCCGACAAAAAGTGCTTGCAAAATTTTGGCAGTATGCTATAATCAGAACAATCCAAACACGGAGCAAGGACAACGGGGTCCGCAGTACAAAAGCTGCGGACCCCGTTCTGATTCCGGAGACAAAAGCATAAAAAGAACAAAAGAGATTTTGCTTTTGCACAAAGGCGTGCGGCACCCGCTTGACGGCGGGGCTGCGCGCTTTTTGTTTGGTCAGGAGATATCTGAGAGAAGAAAGCAGAACGAACATTAAAGAAAGAGGGGCTTACGATGAAAAAGGCAACACGGGTTCTTTCTCTTACCATGGCGGCGGCGATGGCGGCAGGCGTTTTGGGCGGCTGTTCTTCCAGCGCACAGGGCGGCACAGCCAGCGCGGCAGATACTTCCAGTGCCGCTTCCACCACAGCATCCAGCGCGGACAGCGGTAATGTGATCCGCGTTGGTGTGGTCTGCTCCATGACCGGCGGCTCCGCCATTTACGGCGAGGGCGCCCAGAACGCGGTGGATATGGCTGTGGAGGAGATCAACTCCGGCGATTCCGGCTACACGGTCGAGATCGTCAACGGCGGCAAGGTGGCTGACGATGCCAAGGACGCCAAGCAGGCCATGAACGCTTACAACAAGGTCATGGCAGATTCCCCGGCCGCTATCGTGGGCAGCTTCTTCTCTTCCGTTACACTACCTATGGCGACCCAGGCTGCCAATGACGGAATGCTGCTGCTGGCAACCGGCGCTACCAACGTGGATGTGACCCAGAAAGGCTCCACGATCTTCCGTAACTGCTTCATTGACCCGTATCAGGGCAAGATGGCCGCCCTGTTTGTTAAGAGCAAGGGATTCAGCAAGGTAGCCGTGATTTATGCCAAGGATGATGACTATTCCAACGGCCTGAAGGACGCTTTTGTAGAAAACTGCGAAGCCAACGGCATTGAAATTACCTATACCGGCGAGTGCATGAGCACTGATACTGACTTTTCCTCCCAGGCAGCACAGGCCGTGGCTTCCGGCGCAGAGTTTTTGTATTATCCCTGCTTCCTGGATACGGTACCGCTGTTTGTAGGCGCAGCGCGCAACGCGGGCTTTACCGGTACCATCATGGGCGGCGATGCCTGGGATGGCGCGGATACCACCGGCCTGGAAGACAAGTTTGATGACTGCTACTTTACCAACCACTACTCCAGCGAGGATACCGCCCCCGCCGTTCAGAACTTTGTGCAGAAGTACACCGAAAAGTACGGCACCGAAAGCCTGAACGCCTGCGCGGCCCTGTACTATGATGCCATCTACATGTTGCTGCAAGCTGCCGAGAATGGCGGCGGCACCGATACCGCAAGCCTGGTAAAAGGCATGACCGGTATGGAGTTTACCGGCGTTGGCGGCAAGATCAAGCTGGACGAAAACGGCGACGCCATCAAGAGCATTGCGTTCAACACCTTTGTTGACGGCAAGGTCAAGTGGTCTGAGACGCTGGATTCCGATGGCAACCTGGTTTCCTCCGCTGAGTAAAGTTTTTTAGATTCCCCTAAACACCCCCTCCAGAGCAAAGGCGCAATGGTGCGCGCGGCAATGCAAGCAGCCGCGCGCACTTTTTTATTTTTTTTTATTCCCCCGAATCAAACATTCACAAAAAATGATAGGAAAGGTGAATGGACCATGACTGCATCATTATTTGTTCAGGGCCTGATCAACGGCCTGAACCAGGGCGCTATTTATGCGCTGATCGCGTTGGGCTACACCATGGTTTACGGTATCATCCGCATGATCAACTTTGCCCACGGCGATTTTATCATGATCGGTGCTTACACATTGTTTTACACCATCCCGCTGATGGTCGATGCGGGAATGCCCGCCTGGATGGCCGTGATTGTGGCCGTTGCGGTGTGCGCGCTGGTTGGTGTGCTGGTTGAGATCCTGGCTTACCGCCCGGTGCGCAAGGCCGGGCCCATGTCCGCCTTGATTACTGCGCTGGCCATGAGCATCTTTTTGGAAAACCTGGCCATGGTGCTGTTTGGCGCCAAGCCGCACAACGTGCAGGCTATTTTCAGCCTGCCCACCATTACGATCGGCGGGGTATCGCTGCCGCTGAACGTGCTGCTGACCATTGGCATCGGTGTTGCGATGATGCTTTGCATGCAGCTGTTTGTAAAAAAGACCAAGCTGGGCAAGGCCATGCGCGCCGTCCCGCAGGATAAGGATGCTTCCACCCTGGTGGGCATCAACGTGAACAAGATCATCACCCTGACCTTTGCCATCGGCTCCGGTCTGGCGGCGGTGGCAGCGCTGATGTACTGCTCCACTTACCCCCGCGTCACCACCGATATGGGCTCCATGATGGGCATGAAAGCTTTCATCGCCGCAGTTCTGGGCGGCATTGGCATCATCCCCGGCGCCATGATCGGCGGCATTCTGGTCGGCCTGATTGAAATTTTTGTCAAGCTGTTTGCCCCCGGCTGGTACGAAGCCGTTACTTACGGCACATTGATCGTGATCCTGCTGGTCAAGCCCGCCGGTATCCTGGGCAAGAACACCGGCGAAAAAGTGTAAGGGAGGGAGCAGAGCAATGAGTAAAAAAATAAAAGGCTCCTATCTTTTGAACGCTGTGGGCGTGGCGCTGGTGTTTGCCCTGTTGACAGGGCTGTTCACCGCCAATGCGTTCGGCACCTCCACCACCTATATTCAGGGCATCTGCACCACCGCCTGCTACACCATCATCATGGTCACATCGCTGAACCTGGTAGTTGGCTTTATGGGCGAGTTCTCCTTGGGGCATGCGGGGTTTGTTTCGGTCGGCGCTTATGTCTCCGCCATTGTATCCGGCGCGCTGGCAGGCAAAGGGCTTTCGGATCTGGGGCTGTTCCTGATCGCGCTGCTGGTCGGCGGCCTGGCTGCGGGCATCATGGGCGTACTGGTCGGCATCCCGGCGCTGCGCCTGCGCGGCGACTATCTCGCCATTGTCACCATGGCGTTTGCCGAAATCATCCGCGTCTGCTTCTGCAACTTTTCCATCACCGGCGGCGGTAAAACAATGAGCGGCATCCTCAAGCTGTCCACCTTCCCGCGGGTATTCTGGATCATGGTGGTCTGCGTTACCATCATGTACCTGTTCGTCCGCAGCAAATATGGCCGCACCGTGCAGGCCATCCGTGAGGACTACATCGCGGCTTCGGCTTCCGGCATCAACGTGACCTATTACAAGGTCATGACCTTTGCCATCAGCGCATTCTTTGCCGGCATCGGCGGCGGTATTTATGCCCATTACATGACGGCAATGATCCCCACCAACTTCAACTTTAACTATTCCGCAGAGCTGTTGAGCGAAGTGATCATCGGCGGCACCGGTTCGCTGACCGGTTCCATCATCGGCGCAGCGTTCCTGAGCGCTTTACCGGAACTGATGCGTGAATTTTCTACCTACCGCATGCTGGCCTACTCGGTGGTTCTGGTGCTGGTCATGCTGTTCCGTCCCGGCGGCATCTTTGGCCGATGGGAGTTCAGCCTGACCCGCGCGCTGGAAAAACTGACCGGCCGCGGCACGGTAAAAGCAAAAGCAGAAAAGGGGGCCTGAACCATGGCACAACCCGTTTTGAAATGCCAGCACCTTGGCATCCAGTTTGGCGGCCTGAAAGCCGTGGATGATTTTAATATGGAAATCGGCGAATCCGAGCTGGTGGGGCTGATCGGCCCCAACGGCGCAGGCAAAACCACCGTGTTCAACCTGATCACTGGTGTGTATAAGCCGACCGAAGGCTCCCTTTACCTGAATGGTGAGCGGATGAACGGCAAAAAGACCCACCAGATCGTTCATGCAGGCATTGCTAGAACCTTCCAGAATATCCGCCTGTTCAAAAAAATGACGGTGATCGAAAACGTCAAAGCCGCCATGCTGGAAGAACTGACCTACAACATGCCGCAGGCCATCTTCCGCACCAAGGCGTACTGGCAGCAGGAAGCCGCCGCCACCGCACGCGCCAAAGAGCTGCTGCAGGTGGTGCACCTTTCCGGCAAGGAGGACCTGGAGGCCGACAACCTGCCCTATGGTGAGCAGCGCCGCCTGGAGATTGCCCGCGCGCTGGCCACCAACATGAAGCTGCTGCTGCTGGACGAACCGGCCGCCGGTATGAACCCGACTGAAACGGAGGAACTGCTGGAGATTATTGATTATATCCGGAGCGAATTCAAGGTATCGGTGCTGCTGATCGAGCATGACATGAGTTTGGTCATGAAAATCTGCGAGCGAATCCAGGTGCTGGACTTTGGTACCACGATCGCTTCCGGCACACCGGCAGAGATCGCCAATGACCCCCATGTGATTGAAGCATACCTGGGCAAAGACAAAGAGGAGGAGGCCGAAGCGGATGCTTGAAGTAAAAGACCTTCATGTCAATTACGGCGCGGTACACGCGCTGAACGGCATATCGCTGCATGTGGATGACGGCGAGATCGTATCCCTGATCGGGGCAAACGGCGCGGGCAAAACCACCACCCTGCGCACCATTACCGGGCTGGAAAAAGCTGCGTCCGGCAGCGTGATGTTTGACGGGCACGACCTGCGCAAGGCGGAACCCAGCAAGATCATTACCTACAAGCTGGCCCATGTGCCGGAAGGGCGGCATATCTTCCCCCAGATGACGGTGGAAGAAAACCTGGAAATGGGCGCTTATGCCGACCCGGCCGGGATGGAAGAGACGATGAAGGATGTGTATAAGCGCTTCCCCCGTCTGGAAGAGCGCCGCCGCCAGCTGGCGGGCACCCTTTCCGGCGGCGAGCAGCAGATGCTGGCCGTAGGCCGCGCCCTGATGGCAAAGCCCAAAATGATTTTGATGGATGAACCTTCGATGGGCCTTTCGCCCCTGCTGGTCAAAGAGATCTTTGCCATCATTCAGGAAGTAAACAAGCAGGGCATCACGATCCTGCTGGTGGAACAGAACGCAAAGATGGCGCTGGCCATCTCGGACCGCGCGTATGTGCTGGAAACCGGCAACATCAGCATTGAGGGCAACGCCGCGGATCTGCTGAACGACCCGCGCGTGAAGAAAGCCTATCTGGGCCAGTAAGGAGGGGTGGAAAATGTATCCCAATTATCCGTATTTTGCAGTCGCCATTACCCGCACCTGTGGTTCGGGCGGCGGCAGCTACATTGGCAAGCAGCTGGCAAAGGCATTTGACATTGACCTGTATGACCGCAAGCTGCTGCGCCTTGCCTCAGAGGACAGCGGCATCAGCGAGGAACTGTTTGCCCGCGCCGATGAGAACACCCGCAAAACCATGCTGTACCGGGTTTCGGAACGGGTGTATGACGGCAGCATCATCCCGCCGGAAAGCGGCAACTTTATCAGCGATGAAAACCTGTTCAACTACCAGGCCAAGGTGCTGCGGGAGCTGCTGAACGAGGAAAGCTATATCTGCGTGGGCCGCGCGGCGGACTTTGTTCTGCGGGATAAGCCCAACGTGCTGACCGTGTATGTGGATGCCCCCTATGACTGGCGTGTGGAGCGCGAGATGAAGCGCCAGGGCATTGGCAGCAGCCAGGCCAAGCACTATATTGACAAGCTGGACCGCTACCGTGAAAGCTATTACAAATACCACACCGGCCGCCAGTGGAAGCGGGTGGAAAATTATGACCTCTGCCTGGATTCCGCCGCCATTGGGCTGGATAACTGCGTGGAGCTGATTAAAAAAGTGATTGAACTGAAATTTGATGGGAAAGCCAAATAACGGCTGAACATAAAGGCAACCAAGATGAGAGGAGTAAGGGAAAATGAAATCCATTGCATATTATGATGGCAAAATCGGCGCACCGGAAGAATTGATGGTGCCGTTCAATGATCGCGTTCACTTTTTTGGCGATGGCTGCTACGATGCCACCGTTGGCGCGAACGGCAAGGTATACCTGCTGCAGGACCACCTGGACCGCTTTTTTACCAGCGCCAAGGCACTGGATATCAACATCCCGATGAGCAAGGCCGAGCTGGGCAGGCTGCTGACCGACCTGCTGGCCAAGGTGGACAGCAAGGTCAACTTTGTATACTGGCAGGTCACCCGCGGTGTGGAGCCCCGCAACCATGTGTATGAGGAAGGCGTGCCCGGCAAGCTGTGGGTTTCCATCCGGCCCAACACCCTGAACGACCCCGACAAGCCCATCCGCCTGAACTCTGAGGAGGACACTCGCTTTTACCACTGCAACATCAAAACGCTGAACCTGCTGCCCAGCGTTATGACCGCCCAGCGCGCCAAGCTGGCCGGCATGAGCGAGACCGTGTTCCACCGCGGGGATATTGTAACGGAATGTGCGCACTCCAACGTTTCGGTGTTGAAAGACGGAATTTTCTATTCCCACCCGAACGATGAGCTGATTTTGCGCGGCATTGCCAAGACCCATATGCTGCAGGCCTGCTACCGCCTGGGCATTACCGTGATGGAAAAACCGTTCACGGTGGATTTCCTGCGCGATGCGGATGAGATCATCGTGACCTCCTCCTCCAACTTCTGTCTGCATGCCTGCGAGTTTGAGGGCAAGCCCGCCGGCGGCAAGGACCCCGCTACCCTGAAAGCCATCCAGGACGAAGTGCTGAAAGAGTTCTATGACTATACCGGCTGCGAAAGTCTGTGGGGCTGAAAAGGGGGAAAACACCATGACCCGTGACGAACTGGAAAAACGCAATGTAGGCGAAAACCTGGATGCCATCATGTGTCTGGACCCCCGCGGTTACGGGGTGTGCCGCATTTTGTACGCGGGCAGCCGGGCATATACCGGGGAGCCGACCGCCATGCACGCAGCCGAAGCGCTGTGCAAAGCCATCCACCCCGGCGACCCGGTGTATATCCTGGTCGGGTTTGTATTGCTGCCCCACAAGGTGCCGGAAATGGACGGTTCTGTCAGCGCGATCCTGCTGGCGCGGTCTCTGGTATTGGCCTTTGGGGCAAAGCCGATCATCGTCTGCCCGCAGGACAGCGTGGAAGCCTTTAAGAAATGCGGCAATGTGGTGGGTCTGCATGTGTATGAGGACCTGGATACCGCCATGGAGCTGCCGCTGAGCCTTGGCGTTGTGGCCTTTACCAAAGATAAGGCCGAAGCCCCCGCCCAGGCCAAAGCGCTGGCGGATAAGATTTTACCCGCAGCGGTGATCTCGGTGGAAGCCTGCGGCGGCAACGCCAAGGGTGTTTACCACAATGCGGTGGGCAAGGATGTGACCTCACTGGAAGCCAAAAGCGATGTGCTGTGGAACGAACTGCGCGCCCGCGGCGTGCCCAATGTGGCCATCGGCGATCTGGGCAATGAGATCGGCATGGGCACCATTGGGGAGCACATTAAAAAATATGTGCCCTTTACCGCCCCCGGCGAATGCCAGGACGGCTGCTGCGGCGGTATTCTGGCCGCAAGCAGCACCGATAACATCATCACGGCAACTTGCTCTGACTGGGGCTGCTATGCGCTGATGGCCGCGCTGGCCTACCTGAAAAAGGATATGGACATCCTGCACCGGGAGGAGATGGAAAGCGAGGTCATGCGGGTGCTTTCCCGCAATGGCATGATCGATATGACAGGCTCGCTGCTTCCGGGTGTGGATGGGTTTGATACCCGCATGAACGTTGGCATTGTCAGCATGATGCGGCAGTGCACGGCGTATGCGGTGCGGTATTCCCACAATTCGGACCACTGGTTCGGCCCGGTGCTGGCAAAGAAATTTTTTGAGCAGGCATAAAGCAGGCTGTGCTATAATAGGCACATTGGCCTTGGTCAGGAAGCAGTGAACCCAAAACGGCGCGTTTAGGAACCGTAGGGGCGCACATTGTGCGCCCGCGAACCTAAGGCAACACCGCACAATTCCCGCCTGACGGCTTAAGCACCGCTCCGGCGGC
>ERZ1034691.777-NODE-777-length-22947-cov-12.516949_pt1 | contig 22947 bp, 25 predicted proteins | sample MGYA00520638_ERZ1034691 | MGnify/ENA primary metagenome ERZ1034691 (study PRJEB33766, sample SAMN09781763) | gut metagenome | biome: gut microbiome | host: Homo sapiens | place: Madagascar | study: EMG produced TPA metagenomics assembly of the PRJNA485056 data...
AAGCTTGCTATACTGTTTTCAGTATCTGTTGATTTTACTTCTACTGGTATCCATACAAATTGGTTATATTTTGTTTTTACACTATCTGGATTTGACCAGTCTGGTGTTGTTCCTTCTGGGATATCGTAGATTACTAATCCATTATCTATACTTTGTTCACTTTTTATACCTGATACTGTAAATCCCTTTGGTATCCATGCTGTTTTTCCACTGCTTACATATTTTGTATTTTCTGTTACTCTTGTTCCTGGTAGATTATCCTGTCTTTGTTGTTCCTCAACTCTTCCCAATTCGCCCATTAATTCATCTACTCTTGTTTGTTCTTGAGCAGTTTTATCATTTGTTCCTGATACTGCTTTTTGAGCACTTCCGAATAAATCTCCTTTTATTGCTAGATTTATACTTACTCCTACTAATATTAACAGAATTATTATAGTTATAATTAACGCTATTAATGTTATACCTTTGTTTTTATTTTGCATTTTCTTATTTTCCTCCTTCTTAAGTTTTTTGTTTTTCTCCTATTGTTATTTTGCTTTGTTTTCTTGCAAATTATTCTGTTTTCTTTTCGCACATTGGAATAACAGCTTTTTGCAAACAGACTTTGCTTTTTTTTACTTTTCTATTTACTTTTCAATGTGCTTTAATTTTCCTTGAATAATTTACAGTATTAATATATATCATTTTGTATTTTCCTGTCAAGTAGTTTTTTATGCTTTTTTGAAATTATAGTTTTATTATTTTCTCCCATGCTAAGTTTTCTTTTCCAAAGTGTCCATAGTTTGTTGTTTCTTTATAAATAGGCTTTTTAAGGTCTAGATATTTTATTATTCCTTTTGGTGTTAAATCAAAATTGCTCTTTATTTTTTCTACAATTTCTTCTTCTGGTATTGTTGCTGTTCCAAATGTATCTACATATATTGAAATTGGTTTTGCTATTCCTATTGCATAGGAAAGTTGTATTTCACATTTTTTTGCATATCCATTTGCAACAATGTTTTTTGCAATAAAACGTGCCATATATGATGCTGACCTATCAACTTTTGTAGCATCTTTACCTGAAAAAGCTCCTCCACCATGTCTGCTATAACCTCCATAAGTATCTACAATTATCTTTCTTCCAGTTAAACCGCTGTCCCCAAGAGGACCACCTATTGCGAACCTTCCTGTTGGGTTTATATAATATTTTGTATTTTCATCTAACATATTTTGTGGTACAACTGTGTCTATAACTTTCTCCTTTATATCCTTTCTTAAAGTATCTAAATTAGCGTCTTCATTATGTTGAGCAGATACAACTATTGTATCTATTCTTACTGGCTTGTCTCCATCATATTCTACAGTCACTTGAGTTTTTCCATCTGGTCTTAAATAGTTTATTTCTCCATTTTTTCTAACTTCTGTTAGTTTTTTTGCTAATTTATGTGCTAAAGAAATTGGAAGTGGCATGTATTCTTCTGTTTCATCACATGCAAAACCAAACATCATTCCTTGGTCTCCAGCTCCTCCTATTTCATCGTTTGTACCTAGTGCAATATCTGGAGATTGTTTAGACATATTTACATGAATTTTGCATGTTCTATAATCAATATCTGTGTTGGCATTATCATAGCCAATTTTCTTTATTGCATTTCTAACAATTTCTTCAATATTAATGTTTTCGGCTGTTGAAGTAATTTCGCCTGTTACAATTACTTCTCCTTTGCTTGCTACAGTTTCGCATGCTACTCTTGAATTTTCGTCCTTCTCTAAATATGCATCTAATATACTATCTGAGATAAAATCACATAGCTTATCTGGATGTCCTTCTGTTACACTTTCTGATGTGAAAAATTTCTTCATTTTAATTCCTTCTTTCTTATATGTATACTTTAGGCTACAAAAAAGCTTCTGCTTATACAGCAAAAGCTTTTATTTGATTTTTTATAAATCATCAGCCAAAGCAATTTGCTTTGCCGGTATTAGCACCTTGTATTTAAATAGGTTGCTGTGGAGTCATTGAGCCGGTTCTCTCGTCCACTCTTGATAATAATTTTAACAAAAAACATATTATAACTTTATACTACATCATAATATGTTTTTTTGCAATAGTTTTCTTAAAAAATTTTAAGTTTTTTTCTGGTTTTTTTCCATAATTCGTAAACGCTATTTTTATGTTAATTTATCACATTTAAGCCTACTTCTTTTTTCTTGCTACAACCGCAAACCTACCATCTTCTGTATGATATGAACATGTTGACAATGTCATTAATTGATCTCCGTATTCTGCAGTTTTTCCAGTATCATATAGTGAAGCCTTTTTGCTTGATTCAACAAATTCATCAAACTCTTCTTTGTTATTTGCATCAACAAAGTAATAATATCTAAACACATTTTTTTCTGATTTATAATATACTCTAGATTTAAATACTGCTATTATTTCGTATTCTGCATCTTCCTTATTTGTTGTAAATCTTATAGTTTGATGTTCATTATAAAAATTTTCATCTTCATATTTTAAAAGTTCACAAAACATCTGGTCATTGCTGTTATTATGTCCATATATCAACAAATTTGAACTTGGTTTATTAAAATCATATGCTTTATCTAAGAATATTGCTCCGTCTTTTGAATATTCTTTCTTGTAATTTTTCTTCATATAGAAATCATTATCTGTTGTTTGCAAAACAGGATAGCTTATATTTGTTCCCGCAATTTCAATATACCCAATAATGTCTGAATTTTCTTTTTGTAGTTCTTCTAATTGTAGCATTCTTTCGGTTTTTTTACTTGTTATTTTTGTTTGATCTATTTTAATTCCTTCTATTATGCTTTCGCCATTTATACTTTTTTGATTTTTCTTAAATAAAAAAGTGGTTATAGCAATAATTACCAAAATGACTATTATTGCTATTATACCTTTATTTGCCCTTCTACTGTGTTTTCCCATGTTTGGCTCTCCTTACTTATTTTTTCTCTTTGTTACGTTTATCTTGTACTATTGCCATTTCTTTTTCTGTAATTAAGTTAACATTGTTTTCCTTTGCCCAAGATACACAGCCTTTTAGAACTGTGCTTAAAAATACTCTTGGAACTTTTACAAGTTTTGCACATGCTTCATCTGTAAATTTAACATCTGGATCTATTCTTGATGCAGCGTATTTTACTGTATCTAAGCTAATTCCTTTACTTGCTGGAATTGGCTCTGATATAGGTCTTTTAAATCTTGTGTACCAGAAGTTTTTGTTATCTCTATATCCATAGTCTACTGGAACTTGTGGGAATGATGTTAATGTTACACCATCTATTATTGCATCATAATATTTTGGTTTCATTAAAATGTGGTCTATTTTTAAAATAAAGTGTGCACCAAATTTACTTGTTATTCCGTTAAAATCATGGTAAGGTGGTAAGTATTCTTCTTGAATAGTATCATTTTGTGCTCCATCTAATTCTTTTACCCATGTACATTCAAAAACTTGAAATGCCTCGCTTATAATCTTTGGAAATGCTTCATTTGGGTTTTCTCTTGCTCTTTTTCCATCAACTAGGGTAAATATACAATCTTTCATCTTCTCTTCTGTAGTTTCTCCTGGATAACCTAATCTAACCGCTTCTTTGAAATATTTTCTCTTATCTGTTATAAAATTAATTGAACACTTTCCTGTTCTTAGAATGTTTTTGGCAGTATTTGAACTATTTCTGCAACAAAGCACCATTGCATAATAATCTTTTCCCGCAATATAGTAAGGAAAGCATAGTGAATATGAACCAATATTTGTTTGTCCATCTTCACTTAATGTTCCTATCTCGGTTGTTGGCATGGGGAAAAAACTTGATGTTTGATAAAAATTATCAACTATCCTTAAATCTCTAAAGCCATTCAATTCTTCAATTTTCTTTTCCATAAAAATCATCCTTTCTTTTGATTAAATTAAAATCTTTCATCATAATTTTGTTTCTGTTCTAATTTATCATCTTTCATTTTTTCTTTAATAGAAAATCTATCAAATATTACAAGTGGAACATCTAATCCTGCTTCTTTCATTTGTTTTCTTACTAATTCTAAGTTTTCTTTTTCTACTACTGAGTCTAATTTGTCGTTTCCTATATACATTACATATGATGGCTTTAAAGAACTCTCATATGAATTTCTAAATAGTACAACTTCAGTATTATCACCAAACTTTTTATCTGTTGATGTTAATTCATCATACGAAGCTGAAAAATCTTCAAATCCATTATTACTTTCTACATAGTCTATTCCTTTATTGGAATGTATGTTTTTATTCGAAGTCGTTGCAATTAGTTCTGGGTTTAATGTTTTTCTTGAAAATCCAAGTGCTATTTGCCCTCTTATTCCTTTGCCCTCAAGAATTTCTTTAGGTGTTGTAACCATTGCACATAATTGATTTGAAGTATTAGTAACATATCTTGTATCAAAAGTTCCTACTTGCCCTATTCCTTCAAAATCTAAAGCATAGTCTGTTATATAATGATTTTCTTTGGCTTGATATTGTAATAACATCTGTCTTTTTTCATCTTCTGAAAATTTGAATTCTCTATTTAGTTCTTTTGAACGTTTTTCTTCTAAATCACTTACATATGCATCAAAATTTGACATTGTTCTATTAGGGTTAAAAAAGTGTAACATTGCAGATGAACCCATTTGTGTTAAATCTGTTATTACAATTTCCTGTACTTCTTCCGGGTTGTATACTTTCTCTACAATTTGATTTCTGTTTTCAACTTCATAACTCATAAATGCAGAGTCCATAAACTCTGAAATTTTACTACTTTTTGTTGCTATTTCACTTAATGGTTTTGCTAGGATCTCATCAATAGTATGTTTTGCTTTTGCTGTATCTTGAGTTTCAGGTAAACTTTCTAATCTTTGTCTTAACAACCCAAGGTTATGATATCTGTTTAAATCATCTTTGCTCCATACTTTGCCAAGTGTTGCTATTTCTTTTCTTTCCTTATTAGTATATGTTTTCCCTGAAAGCACTATATTATCAAAAATTCCGACATTAATTTCTGATTTTATATATTCTGGATGTTCTCTTAAATGTTTAACAGTATATGTTCCAATTAAATCAGCTTCCTTCGCTAATAGTCCAATTAAAATGTATTGTTCAGTTTTTGATAGTTCTTTATCATTGAAATACTTTTGAAATATCATATTAAAATCTTCATTGGAGTAATATGTTACATGGTCTTGTAAACCACCTACTGCATTTGTCTTTTCATTTTTTCCATCTAGTTTTAATATAGTTTTATTTCTCAAATATGCATCGTTATTATAACATTCCACTAACTCTTTGCCATATAACCCATATATTTCTTTAAGAATATCTTTAGTTACTTCATTTTCTTCAAATATACTTAGCATACTTTTATTACCTAATGATGCTCTAGCAAAAGTCTCTGGGTTAATTCCATGTTGAATTTCAGATAAGTCTAGACCTGTTGCTCTATTAAAGGTTATGCAATGCATCATGTTTTGTAACACGTAATTTGCTTGCTTTTTGTCTAAATTTTCTATATTACACTTTTCAAAAAGTTTATCAGCAATTTGTGATGTTGTTGCCTCCTTATTATCTAATGCCCTTTCAATATTCCTTCTTCCAAATAAGTTTATTAATAAATCATAGCTATTAACATCATCCATTACTTTAAAATGTTTATACAAAACATCGCCATACTTTCTCCCTAACCTTTTTGCTTGTATGTAGTTAAAGATGTTCCTACTCTTGCTATTTTGCACGGTTAATGCATTTGAATGTCTTGGATGTTTATAATGTTTATATTCTTCAATTCCTGATTTTATGTTTTCAATAAGCTTCATAAAATTTCCTTTTTTAGCTGTTGATATTCCTACTAAACCTGCTGGTTTTTGTTTCAGTTTTTTATATGCATTTTCAACTTTTTCTCCAATAGAATTTTTCAACGTCTTTTTTGTTTCAATTTTTTCTCTGTTTGGTTGTTCTTTCAAGAAATCTTCTATTTCTGGGCAAAATTTAGAATATGTAACCCTGTTGTTTCTAACTTTTTGGCGTATCTGTTTAGCAAGTTGTTCAGTAGGTGTCTCTTCATATTGTCGTTTTAACTTCTCTACTTTTGCTTTTTCTGTTTCTAAACATCTATCAACATCAACTACAACGATTGGTAATTTTCCATCCCAGTCCAATTGTGCTTTCCTTGCTTCATCTAAATTTAAAATTTGTCCATCTTTTTTAAATACCAGTATATAATCAGGTTGTTTCTTTTCTCCGTTTTGTTGTCTTGAAAAATCAAGCTCATTATATAGCACAGTATTGTTTACTAAATTATCTGGCGAATAATATTTTTCTTCTCCATAAGATCTTGATGAAAATCCTCTTGTTGTAGATGTAGTATCTCCAGCATCTCCGCATTATTAAGGAACCTTCTGCCATTTCACTAAAGCCATAACATATATTATTAATTGGTGCTGTCCCAATCATATCATTTCTTATATAACTTGTACACACGTGTTGGCACTCTATATCTGCTCTATTCCAATCTTCGCGATAATTAGTTCGTCTTTTCGTTTGATCATAATATGCTCCAACAGATGTCATAATAATTTTAAAATCTGTTCCTGCATCATATACATTACTGCCGAGTTCATTTAGTTTAATTAAATTATTATTCACACTTAGTAAACCATCATTCAATAGTTTGCCATATTCTGCTTTTAACTCTTTTTCTATTCCAATTTGATTAACTAATCTAGTTTCTTTTACTTCTGCATATATTTTTTCAAGTAATGCTCCATCATTTGAATTATAAATCATTTGTAAATTTTTCACATAAGTTTTTAAATCTTTATCTGAAATTGCTTCAATATCTTCACTATATTTTGCTATTATTTCATATGCCCCAGTTAGGTCTTGACCAAATATTTTTTCCAATACAGCTAACTTCTTTTTTGATATATCTTCACTTTTTATCCATTCTTCGCACTTTTTTTCTCTAATGCTATCAAAATTTTCTATATCTTCTACTTTAGAAATCTCAAACACATTGTTTTGTTGCAATATAGCACTTAATCTTCTTATATCTATATTTTCTAGAGACTTTATACTTTTTAATAGTGCCTCATATTCATTACTTGCTAATTGTTTTAGTAATTTATCAGCTAGACCGTGTCCATGTGTTATCATCATTATGTTCTTCAATACATTTTGCTAGAATCTCCAAACTAAAATCTTCTCTACTGCCCAATGCTAGTAGCATTTCCTGTTGTTTTGGAAAAGATGCAAATTGGTTGATTTTATCTTCACCAAAAAGATATATATATCGTTCATCTAATAAATCAAAGTTTATGGTATTATAAATTCTATGATTTTTCTGATACATTCTTGATAATATATCTTTTCTAGCTTGTATATCGTCTTTATTTAAATTTTGTTCTTTTTGCATAAAGATATCAATATTTTCAGAAATTACTTGTGCATCACCATATTGTCTCCAGACTTTTAAATGATCTGGTTGTAGCTCTAATATTGCATTTATGTCTTTTAATTCTAAAATGATATTATTTACTTCTTCTTTACTTAAATTTTCATCATATATACATTGCACTTTTAATTTATCTGGTAAGTTTTTTATAATTTCTTTTTTCTCTTTGTCTGTCTTTTTGTCTAAATAGTCTCTTAATTCTTCACTGTTTAGTGTGCTTATAACCCTTGCTTTTGATTTTGTAGCCATAATTTTGTCTATGTATGGTAATTTGTTTTTCATTCCTAATATAATTTTTCTTTTAAAGTAATCGCTTGGAAGATTATCTAAAATTTGTTCTCTTTCTTCTTCAGTTAAACCTTCTAATTGGTTTATGTATCCGATCTCTTATATTATTATCTTTAATTATAGACACAAGTATATACTTTATCTCTGCCATTTCAGGGTTATAGTTTTGTTCTAGCATTAAATCAATCTGCTCTATAAAACTTACTATAGCACTGTCATCTTGAAATTGTTCATTAATAAAATCAAAAAAACTCGCATCTTTTTTATTTGCATTTAAAATCTTATTGGCTAATTCCATTACCTTGGCTTTATCCATAGTATTTCTCCTATTTTATATTTTTACACCTGTTTTAAACATAGCAACGCACAACACTCCACATGGCTTGTATACGGAAACATATCTACTGGCTGTATTTCTTTTATTTCATACTTTTCCTCTAATAGTTTCAAATCTCTTGCAAGTGTTGCTGGGTTGCAACTTACATATACAATTGTTTTTGGTCTTAAGTTTTTAAGTACATCTATTGTTTTATTATCTAAACCTTTTCTTGGTGGATCTACGAATACTGTTTCTGGTTTGTTTTCTATATCTTCTAAAATCTCTGGTAGTACTTCTTCTACATCTCCTGCATAAAATTCTGTGTTTTGTAGGTTATTCAATTTAGCATTTTCTTTTGCATCATCTATTGCTTGTTTAACAATTTCTATGCCATATATCTTTTTAAAGTGCTTTGCAGAGCATATTCCAATTGTTCCTATTCCACAGTATAGGTCTAACGCAATGGTTTTAGCTGTTTCGTTAGTATCGTTTGTTGCAAATTTTATTGCTGTATTATATAGTATCTCTGTTTGTATTGGGTTTACCTGGTAAAATGATAGTGGAGATATTTTGAATTTGTAGCCACATAAAATATCATAAATATAGCCATCACCATAAATTACTTCTGTTTTGTCGCCTAGTATAACGTTTGTATTTTTAGTATTATAATTTTTAACTATAGTTTTTATACATGGATACTTTGTCTTCAAGAATTCTACAAGTTCTTTTTCATTTTTTAAACCATTATCATTTACAACTATTGTAACTAATGATTCATGAGTTTTTATACCCATTCTTACAATAATGTGTCTTACTGTTCCTTTTAATGTAGCTTCATTGTATGCAGATGTTTTATTGGTTTTTAAAAATTCTAAAACATCATTTGCAATTTTATTGCATTCTTCATTTTGAATATAGCAGTTTTGCACTGGAACTATATTATGGGTTCTTTCTGAGTATACTCCCATAACCATGTTGCCATTTGAATCTTCTCCTACTGGGAATTGAAGCTTATTTCTGTAATGCATAGGTTTTTCCATTCCTATAACATCATTTACTTTAATTTTTCTGTTTAATGCTTTGTATAAACAATTCTCTACATTAGCTTTTTTCAAGGCAAGTGTGTAGTTATAGTCCATGTGTCTTAAGTTACATCCACCACATTTTGGAAATTCCTTGCAATCCGCTTCTCTTCTATGTTCTGAAGGTTTTATTATTCTGGTAATTTTTCCATATGCGTAATTTGATAATACCTTTAAAATTTTAATTTCAACTTCTTCTCCTTTTATTCCTCCTGGAACAAAAATTGGAAAGTTATCTATCTTAGCTATTCCTTCTCCTTGATAGCCATTATCTATAATTTGTGTTTCAAATACTTGATTTTTCTCTAACATCTATTTCACCTACTACTTAAAGATTATATGTTAAATGAAATTAAAAATCAAGATTTTTTGTAAGAATTTTTGTAACACATTTTTTGTATTAAGAATAGTATATAACATAACAAATGAAAAAGACTTGAAGATTTTTCATTACTAGGGAGGTGAAAGTAGTATGCCAGAAAATAGAGGATGCGGATGCGGTGGTTTCGGATTTGGAAACGATTGCTGCTGGATTATAATTCTTTTAATAATAATCTGCTGCTGTTGTGGAGGTAACAATGGTTGTGGAGGATGCTAGTTTAAATTATTAGTTTTATAATTTAGGCTCTGGGTGGGATACTAAAAAAGCTTCCACCCCCACGCAAAATACATTTCATACTTATAATATGATTTAAATTGTATTTAGTTAAAAAAGATGCTCATTTATTTAAAATGAACATCTTTTTAACTATGCTATTTTTACTCCAAGTTTCTTTCCACCTAGTACATGGAAATGTATGTGTTTAACTTCTTGTCCTCCATCATCTCCACAATTTACTATTACTCTAAAGCCTTTTTCTAATATGCCAGCATCTTTAGCCACTTTGTTTATAACTGTGTAGATTTTTCCAATAACAGCTTCATCTTCTTCAGTTAATTCTACTAAGCTTGATATATGTTTTTTAGGAATTACTAATATATGAACTGGTGTTACTGGTCTAATATCTTTAAATGCAATTACTTCATCATCTTCATAAACTATGTCTGATGGAATTTCTCTATTAATTATTTTACAGAAAATACAATCTTCCATTCTAATCTTCCTTTCCTTACTCTAATATAGCTTTAATACGTCTTACACCTGCTGATGATGCTTCTTCTTTTTTAATTTTGAAATGTCCTAATTCGCTTGTGTTGTGAACATGAGGTCCTCCACACAATTCCATTGATACATCACCAATTTTATAAACTGATACTATGTCTCCATATTTATCAGCAAACATTGCTTCTGCACCTGCATTTATTGCATCTTCCTTTTTCATTTCTAACTTTTCAACTGGTATTGCCATTTTTATATATTCATTAACTAAATCCTCTGTTTTTTGTTTTTCTTCTTCTGTCATTTTGCTATTGTGTGAAAAGTCAAATCTCATTCTTTCAGCTGTAATGTTGCTTCCTTTTTGGTGTATATGAGGTCCGAGAACTTTCTTTAATGCAGCATTTAAAAGGTGTGTTGCTGTATGGTATTTTGTTTCCATTTCTCCAGTAGATGCTAAGCCACCTTTGAATTTTTGACTTGCTCCTTCTCTTGATTTTTCTTGGTGTTCTGCAAATTTTTGTTTAAAGCCTTCTGTATCAACAGTTAAGCCATTTTCTTTTGCAAGTTCCTCTGTTAATTCAATTGGAAAACCATAAGTATCATATAGTCTAAAGGCAATGTCTTTATTAATTTCTTTTCCTTCTATATTTCTTGTTTCTTTTTCAAATTCTCTTAAACCTTTTTCAAGTGTTCTATTAAATTTAACTTTTTCATCTTTTAAAACTTGTAATATAACATCTTTATTTCTTTCAAGTTCTGAATAGTATTTTGAATATTTTTCAATTATCATTGTTGCTAAGGTTTGTTCCCAATCGCTATTTATATCTATATTTAACTTTTTAGCATAACGAATTATTCTTCTTATTAATCTTCTCAAAATGTAGCCTTGGTCTGTGTTTGATGGTTTAATTCCAGCGTCATCACCTGCTATCATAACAACTGCTCTTATATGGTCTGCAATAATTCTCATTGCTCTAGCATTTTTTTCATCTTCATAAGATAAACCAGATATTTCTTCTATTTTTGAAATTACATCTCTCCAAACTGATGATTTATAGTTATCTGTATATCCTTCAAGTATTGATGTTACTCTTTCTACTCCAAGTCCTGTATCAACATTTTTATTTTTTAGAGGTTTAAATGTACTATCTGTTTCATGGTTGTATTGCATAAATACATTATTCCAAATCTCAACCCAATTTTCATTTTCTGGGTCAAATTTCTCTGGAATTGCTTCATTGCTTCTCCAGTAGAAAATTTCTGTATCTGGTCCACAAGGTCCTGTAAGTTCCATGTTTGGCCACCAGTTATCTTCTTCACCTAAGAAGGCTATTCTATCTTCTTTAATTCCAGCTTTTTTCCAAATTTCAGCAGATTCATTATCTGCAGGAACTAAATGATTTCCCTTAAATACAGTTACAGCTAAACGCTCTGCTGGTATATTTAATGTCTTTGTTAAAAACTCATAACTCCACGCAATTGCATCTTCCTTAAAATAATCTCCTAAAGACCAATTTCCAAGCATTTCGAAAAATGTATGGTGTGTGGTATCTCCTATTGAATCTAAATCATTTGTTCTAAAACATTTTTGAACATCTGTTAAACGTTTTCCCTCTGGGTGTGGTTCTCCTTTTAAGTATGGCACTAGTGGTTGCATACCCGCTGTGTTAAATAAACATGTTGGGTCATTTTCTGGTATTATTGGAGCACTAGGAATAACTTTATGTCCTTTGCTTTCAAAAAATTTTAAATACTTATCTTTTAAATCAATTGTTTCCATATTCTCCCTCCTAAACTCCTTAATATTATACACTTAAACAGCCATGTTTTTCAATAGTTTTAGTATAATTTGATTAAATTATATAAAGTACATTGAAAATTAAATAAGGATTTAGCAATACTTAAGTATCACTAAATCCGATTAATGAAAAAATTTACACACTATCCTTGACAAGCTCTTCGCTAAGGTTACTTAGCTTCAAAGTAGTTTTCCTAAAGCTACTTTGAGATATTTAATTAATATATCGCCTGCAAGCCTACAGCTTTACATAAAGTGCTGGACGAAAACTTACATCGTCTATTTTATGAGTCGGACCATAGGGGCTGTTGTAGCGACTGCTTGCCGGAAAAGTAGAACCACTGCCGCCGACGCCACCGGCCTCTGTAATTTCGATAGTTTGAACGACAAGACTCTGTAGTCAATTCACTGCAATTTCCTGCTACATCATATATGTTTTTGGAACTGTTTCTTTCTGTCGCTCCTGTGGTTAGTAAAATACTTGTACTTTTTTCTTTTGAGTATTCATTAACTACATCTTGAAAATTTCCTACTGTACCATCTAAATACACTGCATATTTTCCCCTATTTATTGTGTAAGTTTCTGAATTTTTATAGTTTCCCCAAGTTGAACTATCTGTTACACTGTGGTTTGAGTCTTTTATGAAGTCTACCATACTATCCCAGCTAGCTCCAGTACATAGCATACTTGTCGCTCCATAGTTTGTATTAGTTGGTGTATATAGGTTATTACATAAGTATACTGCTCCCTCACTTACATCTGACATGCTTTTTCCCCATTTTACATAATTATATGGGTATTTATCCTGTTGTACTACAAATTCAGCTGTTTGGGATGAACTGCTTGTTCTTTCTGTTGTACTTCCTGCTTCATATCGTCCTATATAAAACCCTCCATATTTATATATACTTTTTGTTAATTCTGTTATTTGGTTTGCTATGCCATTTGTTTGGTCATAATTATTTGTTGTATCGTACGAATATGGTTCTGTATATACTGCATCTAATCCCGTTGTTCTTTCTCCTCCAGTTGCTGTGTTTTCAGCCCATTCTGACATATAGAAGCTTGCTATACTGTTTTCAGTATCTGTTGATTTTACTTCTACTGGTATCCATACAAATTGGTTATATTTTGTTTTTACACTATCTGGATTTGACCAGTCTGGTGTTGTTCCTTCTGGTATATCATAAATTACTAATCCGTTATCTATACTTTGTTCAGATTTTATTCCAGATACAGTAAAACCTTTTGGTATCCATGCTGTTTTTCCATTACTTACATATTTTGTGTTTTCTGTTACTCTTGTTCCTGGAAGATTATCCTGCCTTTGTTGTTCCTCAACTCTTCCTAATTCGTCCATTAATTCATCAACTCTTGACTGTTCTTGAGCAGTTTTTTCGTTTGTTCCTGATACTGCTTTTTCAGCACTGCCAAATAAATCTCCTTTTATGGCTAAATTTATACTCACACCCACTAATATTAACAGAATTATTATGGTTATAATCAATGCAATTAGCGTTATACCTTTGTTTCTCTCCATTTTAAACTTCCTCCTTAATTTTCTTTAGAATAAATACAGCACTAATATATATCATTTTGTATTTCCCTGTCAAGTAGTTTTTTATGTTTTTTATAATTTTGCATTACATGATATAATTCTTATTTTATTTTCAATATACTTGTGACATATCTATTTTAAACCTATATTTAGCATAATTTGATTAAATTATATAAAGTACATTGAAAATTAAATAAGGATTTAGCAATACTTAAGTATCACTAAATCCAATCCATATCGCCTGCAAGCTTACATCTTTACAAAAAGTGTGGCTCTAGAACCGTCTGCTCGAAGTGCTGTTGAGCGGATCGTTGCCGAAGCGAGAACTAGCAGAACAACTGCGGTAGTAATAGCCGGCCCCTGCCAACTCGACGGTCGGTGTCGTACGCCTCCGTTGTCCATTCATATACATTACCTTCTAAATCGTATATATTTTTTGATAAATCTTTATATTGTGTTGTGTCTGTATAATCTAATCCTGCTGTTTGCCATGGTCCATCCTCATAGCTTCTGTTATGCAAAGCATACCCTTTTGTTGTTACATCATATTTTTCTTTTGCATTTACAAATTCTAACATTTGGTCATGACATGTACCTAGCATCATACTACTTTTTACTTTATTTCCTAAACTTTTATTTGCTGCATATGCCTTTTGTTGTGCATACATCCAGTACCAAATTCTACCTGCTATTCCTGAATTTGTTCCTGCTACTATGTTTATTGCTGTTCCTTTTGTTGTTGTTATATTGCTTGTTTCATATCTACCTACGTAATATCCTCCTGCATTATAAACTAATGCTACTATCTCATTATATTCGTTTTGCAGTGTTTCTTTAAATTTTGCTGTACTTACATAACTTGTATTGTCCCCTGTTAATTCTGACATATATCCTAAGCAAATTGAACTTTCATCATAACTTGTTCCATCTCCTGTACTGTTTCCAGTTACCACATCTGGTTCACGAAGCCCTGAATTTGCTGTATATACTTCTGTATATGCTTTCTTATAGTAGTTTTCTCCTAAACTTGTTGCATATAGTCTGCCTGCCATTTGTGTTGAATTATGAGTTGTGCATTTAGCTGTTCCATTTTCTGCTACTATATTACAACTGCCATTACTTGTCGTTTTTTTCTGGCATATGAACATGTTATTTATTTGTTCATGTGATATTGGTATCCATACAAATTGGTCATACTTTGTTTTTTCTGTTCCGTCCCATTTTACATTTTTTAGGTCTCCTTCTGGTATTAAATATATTACCAATCCTCCATCTATTGTTCTTTCACTATCTATTCCTGATATTGTAAATCCTGCTGGGATTATTGCTGTTTTATTTCCTTCCTTATATTCTGTTGGCTCTGTTACTCTTGTTCCTCCTGGAATGTTTGAATCTATATATTCCTTTTTAGCTAGGTAGTCTTCTGCACTAGCATATTTTTTTCCATTTATCTCAATTACTCCACTGTTGCCTTCTTCCTCTGATGCTGTTTTGTATTTGTTCGTTGCTTTTTCTGCTGTTCCTATTAAGTTACTTTTTATTATTACATTCACACTTACTGCTACTAATATTAGCATTACTATTATTGTTATTATTAGCGCAATTAAAGTTATACCTTTGTTTTTATTTTGCATTTTCTTATTTTCCTCCTTCTTATGTTTTTTGTTTTTCTCCTATTGTTATTTTGCTTTGTTTTCTTGCAAATTATTCTGTTTTCTTTTCGCACATTGGAATAACAGCTTTTTGCAAACAGACTTTGCTTTTTTTACTTTTCTATTCACTTTTCAATGTGCTTTAATTTTCCTTGAATAATTTACGGTATTAATATATATCATTTTATATTTCTTTGTCAAGTTGTTTTTTTGTAATTTGCAAATAATTTGTCAAATTTATGAATATTTTTCTTTTTCCTTCAAATACTATTTTTGAACATAAATAGTAAAAGGAGGTAAAATTTTGAAAGCAACTGGAGTAGTTAGAAGAATTGATGATTTAGGTAGAATTGTTATTCCTAAAGAAATTAGAAGAACCCTTCATATTAAAGAGGGCGATCCACTTGAAATATTTACAGATAAAGAAGGAGAAATAATTTTAAAGAAATATTCACCTATTGGCGAGCTTTCTGAGTTCGCAACTGGTTATGCTGAAACTCTTTCAAAAACAACAGGTCATATTGCATGCATTACAGATAAAGACACAGTTATTGCTGTTTCTGGTGGTTCTAAAAAGGAATTTTTAGAGCAATCATTAAGTCCTGAATTAGAAAAAGTTATTGAAAACAAAGAAATATATACAAGTAAAGCTAATAACGAAATTGCTTTACCTATAACTCAAAATGAAAATAGTAAAACCTGGCGTTATAACGCACAAGTAATTTACCCAATAATATCTGATGGAGATGTAATTGGAAGTGTTATTTTACTTTCAAAAGACCAAGATGCAAAAATGGGAGACACTGAACTAAAGGTAGTTCAGTCAGCTGCAGGTTTTTTAAGTAGCCAAATGGAAATATAGTAAACAAAAAGAGATTTAGTTTTAAATAGTAAACCAAATCTCTTTTTTACTTTTTATAATAAATCTTTTACAGATTCGCTAATTATTTTGTTCACATCTGCAAGCATTATGTTGAAGCGTACTTCAATGTCAAAATATTCTTTTATCTTTTTATCATTATTTAAGATGTTGTACATTTCTTGAAGTTTTTGCATTTTTTCTGGGTCATCTTTCCCTTGGAAAGACATCGCTTGAACTTCATATCTTGTTTTTTCAAACTCATCTATTTTTGCTTTCATTTCAGGGTTTTGAGAAACATCTTCTTTTGCTTGTTTGTATTCTTTATACTCCCTGCTTTCTTGAATTGCTTTTGCTAAATTGTTAGCTTCATCATATACGTACATATTAAACCTCCTTTAAGCAAATGCTTGGCGTTGTTTGAAAGATAATAAATTTGTAATTTCGTTTTCTGTTCCTTTTGCTTTCTTTGCCTTTTTTGCTCTTTCTTGTAGTATTTGTTTTGCTTGACGTTCTGCCATTGTTTGGCATATTGCTTTTTCATATGTAAAGTATGTATCTTGAGCTATTTTTGCCCAATTAAATTCATTTTTTACTTTGATTTTTGCTTGTTTTGTTACTTTATCGCATAATTCAGGATTTAATAATAGCTCTAATATTGAATCTGCAAGTGAATTTGGGTTTCCTGCGTAGCTTTTCATTCCATCAACTCTGTGTTCTACTATTTCATTTAAACCACCAACATCAGAAACTACAGTTGGAACTCCTGCAAGCATTGCCTCTAATGCAACTATTCCAAATGGTTCATATGTGCTTGGGAATACTGAAACATCAGCACATTTATACATTTTAGATACTTGTTTTGCATTTAAGTATCCTGTAAAATATACTTTTTCTCCAAGTCCCATTGCATCAACTTGTGCTTTTAATTCATCTAGCATACCACCTTTTCCTGCAATTATAAGTTTTGCATCATGGTAGCCATCTAGAATTTTAGGCATTGCTGAAATTAAATGTTGAACACCTTTTTCATATACTAGTCTTCCCATAAATAGGATTATTTTTTCATTATCTGCTGCATATTGTCTTCTAAAATCGTAATCTCTTTCAATTCCTGTATATGAATTAATATTTATTCCATTTGGTATTACATTAATTTTTTCATAAGGTAAACCAAATAGTCTTTGTATATCAGTCTTCATAAACTTGCTATTAACTATTACTTCTGATGATTCGTAGGTTAAAAGCCATTCTGTATCATTTACATATCTTTGTGTTTCGTTATGTATTCCACTATTTCTTCCAGCTTCTGTTGCATGTATTGTAGATACAAGTGGTATTCCATAAGAATTCTTTAATGTTTTTGCACTGTATGTAACAAGCCAATCATGTGCATGTATAACATCAAATTTACCTTTTTCTGCAATTAACTCATTTGCTTTTGTTATCATATTAAAATTAAGTTGTAAAATCCAATCTGTAAAATTGTTTGGATTTATCATATAGTTATCAACTCTATATACATCCACACCTTTATCATCCTCATAATATGGTAAACCTTCTTCTCTGTATGTAATAACTGTAACTTCATGGCCATCTTTAATAAGTCTTTTTGATAAATCGTGCACAACTCTAGCAATTCCACCAACTATTCTTGGTGGATATTCCCATGTTAACATTAATATTTTCATTAAAATTCCCTCCAATATTTTTCCTTAGTTCCCGTCTTTAATTAGTATGTATATTTTATATTAAATTTCGCAAAAAGTAAACAATTTTTGACAAAATTTTTAAAATAATTTTACTGCTAATAATAGTAAGGCTCCCGGGATTCCAAAAAAGCCCACAAATACTGATGTTACAACATTTAGACCTATATGCATTCCTATTGATGCACCAAAATAGTTTATAAGATATATTAAAATTCCACCCAAAATTGAATTCAATATTAGTTTAAAAATTTTTGATAATGATATATTAAAAAGCCACCCAATAATTATAAAACCAACAACGCAGGCCGTAATTATAATTGCATTATTTACTTCCAAAGTGATTCCTCCTTTTTTTAATAAATATGAATCACTTTGGACAAATATGCTTAACTAATTCTAAGTTTTAATTCATTTATTGTATCTAATGAAAATCCTTTTTGTTTTACCTCTTTAATTAAATAATCCAGCTTTGCTTTGTTTGCCTTTATTTGATAAGAATAATAATCAATTAAATCTCCTTCTGCTTGTTCGAAATTTTTGTTTGCAACATTTAAATCTGCTTTTGTGTTTATTATACACTCTACAAGTTCAAAATCAATTTTACTTTTCCTCATATTACCATCTCCATAATTTGTATTATATGTAAATTTATGAAATATATTTATATTTTTCATACAATTTGCAAATTATGTAAATAAGTGTTATAATAAATTGTATAGTGATTATTTTCCTACTGGTACTTTGAAGGTAAGTGCCATACAACAAGAATATTACACCAAAAGAAAGGAAATAAAAATGAATACAATTGAATTCTTAGCAGGTCTTTGTGGACAACAGAAAATGGACATACGGACAATGAGCGCCTCCGATTACTTCGAAGGTCCGGGGCTTAAGCTTATCGACTTCATTGCTGGTAAGCTTGAAGTTGAAGGTTTAACCTTTAAGATAACATCGTGTGCTATCCGAGAAATTGAAAGTCATCCATTTTACGTAGGAAGGAATTTCATCCATGACATGGAAGAAATTGGCTTTGTGCATATGATTATTGCATATGCCTCTGAGAATGGTTCTCCTATTCTTACATTTCAGTTCTCCATAAAGGACTAAAAAGCCTTCAAAAAATAGCAGACATTATAAAATGCCTGCTATTTTTTATTATGCTAGTTCTTTTTTTCTAAGAGCCAGCAGTTTTTGGGCTTGTTCTTCAAGCCAGATGATTTCAGCTTGATCATAGTTTGGTCTTCTTTCCAAGAAAAGCTTTGTTAATCGTTCTATATACTTGTTTTCTTCAATCAGCTCAAGGGCTGCTAAAAACTCGTATTGCCCAATTAACCCAAATCGCAAAGTAAGCATATCCAGTTGACTTTGAAGCAATTTTACTGAAATGCTTTTTCTTTCCAAAAAAGACTTTTTTACCCCTGGAGTAATTGTTTTTGAAGTGCCAATTCCCACAGTTGTAAAAAGTAATTCAAACTGGTTTACTGATCTTTCAAAAATGTCTGTGCGGTCTGCGTCTCTAATAAGTTTTGTATGCATCATAGTCCTTTCTCCCACCGTTTCAGGTGGTAAGTCTTTTAAACCATGATACCGCACTGCTTGAATGATGATATTATCATACTCTCTGGTTTCCGGAAGGAACTCCTCTAAAAGGCCATTTTCGAGCAGTTTTGCGCCTTCAATAGAATGGTTATAAATTTCGTTATCCAGAAACGTATGAAATAGTATGATTTGAGGAAATCTACCACAATCATGCAAAGCTGCAATAACTTGTGCTATGAAAGTATCTTCCTCATTCATTCCTTCAACGTTTGCAATTTTTGTTGACAAATCAAAAACCGATCTACAGTGCTCCATCTTGAGGCAAACATCTCGCGTCAGTTCAAAATTGCTTTTCACCCATGTTTCAAGCCGTTCTTGTACAATTTGTGCATTCATATTAAATCTCCTTAAAATAATTATTTTATAAAATGATAATGTTTTAAATTGTAAAATAGGATATTACAACGATTTACATAATAGTTATTATACCATTCTAATGAATAAAAGTCAAAATAATTGTAAAAAATAGCAAGCATCATAAAAATGCCTGCTATTTTTTATATATTTTTATTTCTTATAAAATCTCCATTAAATTCACTTTCTAATATATCCATATGTAGTTTGTTATGATACTTGCCATTTAAGAATACTTCATCTCTATCGCACCCAGTATCTTTAAAGCCACATTTTAGATAGCATTTGTGTGCTCTTTCGTTTACATCCAAGAGTGTTAGTCTTATACTGTGTAAGTTTAGATATCTAAAAGCATATTCAAGTAAAATGTTTAATGCTTCTGTTCCATATCCTTTACTTCTATATTCTGCTTCTCCAATAAAAATTCCAAGCGAAGCACTTCTATTTACCCAGTTAAATTCTTTTAACCCTGTAGTTCCTATAATTTTATCCGTTGCTAAGTCTACAATGTTAAAATCTCGATTTTCTGTGTCTTTGGCCATTTTTTCTAAATATTCTTTTTCACTTGCAAGTGTGCATATTCCACTTGTTACTCCAATATAATCAGTTACTTGGAAGTCATTTACCCATTGTGTAAATATTTCAATTTCTTCATCTGTTGTTCCTTTTGGAGACAAATAAATTTTATCTCCTATTAACTTTTTAAAAATCTTCATAAAATCACCTTTCTGGAGCCTTAACTATACACGTATGCGAAATTAAGACTATAAGATTTGATTAAATCTCTCTGATAAATTAATTGTATCATTTGTTTTTATTTTTTTCAATGGAATTATACAAAATCTTTTTACATATGATATAATTCTTATAGTGAGGTGCGTTATGAAAAATAAAAAAATAATGGTATTAGTAATCATATTTGCTATATTAATAATATCTATCTTTAGTTTTAATTTATTAAAATCAAATAAATATTCAAATGATACTATTGGGAGTTTAGCATATAATTATACAAAAAATGAAGAAATAGTTTATTTATTAGAGGACGGAAAATATATTCCGTATATTGTTTTACACAATAATTATAGCAATAACTCTGACACATTATTGTTAAGAAAAAATGTTATAGGAAATGATGAATATTACACCGGTTATAATGGTTCAATTATGACTGAAAAAATATATAAAAGTCATTTAGAAATGAGTAATTTTGAGAATTACGAAAATACAGCAGTAGATAATGTATTTCCTCAAAAGTTTGAGCAAAACTTTTTAAATATAATTAATAATACAAAGTTAAGTCTTTCTTTGTATAATAATGGAGATTATAATAATTCTGCAATCAATAGAAAATTTTTCATTTTATCATTTTTAGAATTAAATACTACTGATACTTGGAAAAATCAGTCAGCTAATAAAACTCGATTAAAATATTTTGAAAATGATAACAAGCGTGTGGCTAAAAATGACGCTGGTATAACAGTTGTTTATTGGACAAGAACATATGCGTGGAGTGGTTTTGGTGCTGTTGGATTAAACGGTAGTATTATAACAGAAACTAGCTCAGAAGCTAAATATGGTGTTAGGCCTGCATTAACTATTAATAGTAATACCAAAATCAAAAAGGTTTATAACCAAGATTATAATAAAGAAATTTGGATTTTAGATATATAAGTTCACAAGACAAAGACAATGCTAGCTGGCACTGTCTTTATCATTTTCAATAGGTAAAAAATACTTTTTAACTGCCATATCATACTCAACTAAATCATAAATAAATTGCATTAAACATTCTTCAATTTTATCTTCACGATAATTTAAATGGCATTTCTCACAGTTATAATACATATATTTTTTCTTTTTACCACCAGAGCCTTTACACTTCATTATTCTTCCACAAGTAGGGCATTTAATCTTTTGAAAGAATAAATAAACTCTATCTCTTGTGTAAGTTCTTTGATTAACTTCTTTTTGTCTTTGTCATTCTTCCCACATTGCACGTGATATTATGGGTTCAACAACATTCATATAAATGACAGGTTCTTTGTTTTCTTTTTTAGCAATCTTTTTATATTGCTCATAATCTCCCATATAGATTTTGTTATCAATTATCTTTTGTATAGTCGTGTCTTTCCATTTCTTTGGATTTAATAATTTTTCTTCATTAAAGACATTTGATATTTGTTGAAAACTTTTCCCTCTAAATACATTTTAAATATTCTTTCAATAATAGGTTTTGTTGCTTCATCAACAATAGTTTTCTTGTTGCCATCTTTCTTATATCCTAGTGGGGCAGGACTTGACTTAATTGCTCCATTAAGTCCAAATTTAGTTCTTTCCGTTACAATTTCAATTTCTAACTGTGATAATACTGTTAGCATTCTTACAAAAAATCTTCCATTAGCAGTAGAAGTATTAACATCATCTCCATCACAAACTAAATAACAATTATATTTTTCTAACTCTAATATAAGTTCTTCTAAATCACGAACTGAACGAGTATCTCTATCTAGTTTATAGGCTACAATATAATTAATTTTTCCGTTCCTCATATCTTGTAACATCTCTTGAAATGCAGGTCTATGTTCCATATCTTTTGCAGATATTCCTGCATCTTCATAAACTTTAAATACTTCATAGCCTTTAAATGCACAGAGTTGTAATAGCTTTTCTTTTTGTTCTCCTAAAGAAAATCCTTCTCATGCCTGATCCTCTGTCGAAACATGAATATAAACTGCTACAATCATCCTTTCATTATTCATAATTTTTCCTCCTTTTCTTTTAATGAAAGGCACCAAAAAAGGTGTCACATAACAAGGACACCACTAGATTTTATTGATTATTTGTACGACAAAAACAGCCAATATTATGGGAGTATATAAACTTTCAATTAATTAATGCCTTGCTATGTATTCTGATAAATCAGCAATAGGGATTTTCTTCTTTAAATTCCCAATATAAAAATGTTTTTGTTCATTGAAGAATAGATATAGTGTATCTCCAATAATTACTTTGTGTGGCTCAACATACGCTAAATTTGTATGTTTCACAATTCTTAGGTAACCTTCAATAATCTGATAGGGTCTGTTATTAAATTTGCAAGACCAATTAATTTTGGTTTTGAGTTCATCACTCATATTGATTTTCTTTTTAATTATTTTA
>ERZ1034691.780-NODE-780-length-22897-cov-9.462087_pt1 | contig 22897 bp, 21 predicted proteins | sample MGYA00520638_ERZ1034691 | MGnify/ENA primary metagenome ERZ1034691 (study PRJEB33766, sample SAMN09781763) | gut metagenome | biome: gut microbiome | host: Homo sapiens | place: Madagascar | study: EMG produced TPA metagenomics assembly of the PRJNA485056 data set...
AAAAAGCAACTTTTGGCTCCATTATCGGCACTTTTTGCGTAATTTCCATCGTTTTTCCATTATTTTACATTATCTTTGCGCCAGATTAAAGAAAAGAAGATATGCTGCAAAATATCATTGGAAGAAAACGGGAAATTGAGCTAATCGAGAATTGCATCAATTCCAACAAGCCAGAATTCATCGCCATCTATGGCAGAAGACGAATCGGCAAAACATATCTCGTCAAACAATTATTGGGCGAGAAGTTTAGTTTCTATATGACGGGGGTTTACCAATGCTCCAAGAACGAGATGCTCGCCTATTTCAGCGAGCAGTTGGCATTGTATTCCGGAAAGAAACAACCAAGACCCAAAACCTGGTTCGAGGCATTCTCTCAACTGCGTGCTTATCTCTCCACCCTATTGGAAGAAAAAGAGCAAATCATCATCTTCATAGACGAACTGCCATGGCTGGATACACCGAAGTCAAATTTCATCCGAGCCCTAGACCTGTTTTGGAACGGATGGGCTTCAGACCAGCCAAACATCAAGTTCATCGTCTGCGGTTCTGCTACCACCTGGATGACCAATAAACTTCTGGGCGACAAAGGCGGCTTGCATAATCGGGTAACCAGAAAGATATATCTCGCCCCCTTTGACCTTAACGAAACAGAGCTTTTCTTACAATCAAAAGGTATCGTATGGACACGCCATCAGATAGCAGAATGCTACATGATCATGGGAGGCACACCATTTTACCTCAATATGATAGACAAGCAATATAGCTTGCCTCAAAATATTGATATGCTTTTTTTTGCAGAAGGCGCAGAATTATCCAATGAATACGAGTTCCTGTTCCGCTCCCTCTTCAAGGATTCCATACTTTACCGCAGAATTGTGGAACTTCTTGCCAAGAAAAAGGTGGGTATGACAAGAGAAGATGTGATGAAAGCGTTGTATCTCACATCGGGCGGAAAACTGTCTGAGGCATTCAATGATCTCATCAGTTGCGATTTCATCAGGAAATATAACTCTTTCGGGAACAAGTCAAACGGTGCCATGTATCAGTTGACCGACCTCTACACCTTATTTTATTTACATTATATTAAAGGTAAAGAGGAGACCGACGAACATCTTTGGAGTAACATGATAGACTCACCATCCCATCGTGCCTGGAGCGGCTATGCCTTCGAACAGCTTTGCCTGCACCATATCTCGCAAATCAAGAAGAAGCTAGGTATCCTGGGAGTACAGACGAATGTATATTCCTGGCAACAGAAAGCCAACAAGGAAAAAGGAATTGAAGGGGCACAGATTGACCTTATATTAGACCGCAGAGACCAGATTATCAATCTCTGCGAAATGAAGTATTCTCTCAAGGCATACGACATCACCCCTGCTTATCTGCAAAAACTGCTGGACAGAAGAGAAATCTTCCGACAAGCATCAAATACCAGCAAGGCACTGCATCTTACCTTCGTTACAGCTGCTGGAATAAAAAAGAATGCTCAGGAAGGCATGATTCAGAGCGAAGTAGAATTGGACGATTTATTCGGAGAGAAAGTTTGAAACAGGAGAATTGTCAGATGGAGGGTGTGCCATAAAGTTTGTCCAGCGCAGTTTTTAGGCAAGATACTTATGACACGCCTTCTGCCTTTTCTCGTAAGCGGCTTACACTTATGAGACTTTTTTTTCAGAGAAGTATCATTGTTGTATTTTTTTGCATTATAGTATATCATGAATGTTTATGAGACAGAAATGAATTTTAGATACTTTTTCCCAAAAAAGCTTATACATGTGCTTATGTAGGTACTTTGTCTCTTCGAATCTCGTCGAACCTTATTCACTAACAGTTTTTTCATTATCGGCTTACATTTTGTCGCAAAGTTTTTGGAAAAAATATGGTCTAAAATTTTGTGTATTCAAATATTATTGTTAAATTTGCAGCAGCTCTTTAGAATTCTCTTCTCTCTTTAGGACATAAATCCTTAGAATAGAGAGTGAGACAGCCAGCGCCGAGCTGATTGCTATTCGTTCGGAAACGGATAATGCTGCATGAAGCGGACATTGGGTGGGAGTAGGAAGAGCTAAGACATATTAATTGGCGTTTATCTGACGCTGTGTTTGAGACGTGTCGAAATTCTCGCAAGCTTTTCCACATTATCAAAGTCTTGAACGTAGCAACGGTAGATGCCCGGGGTGTGATTATATCTATCCGTGGAGTTTTTTCCCATGGTACGGATTATCATATCGGCGTGGGCTCTAACGTTGTCTGTTCAACTTTGATAGGCAATGCGAGAGCCTCGACGCGTGGAATGGACAACAGGACAGTTCACGCTTTTTTATGTCCTTATGTGAAACTAAGTTCAGTCGTGGGCTAAGTATCCGTAAATCATCTATCATGAAATTTGATGGAACTATATCAAGAGGCGGTGAAGCCCCTCCATGCATTGGGCTTATCCCCAGTGTCCTCCCCGAAGTTCAAGACAACAATGTTGTTAAGAACTCACAAACAGGGGTGTCCACAAAAAACGCTCTATCGGAAACATCTTCTAAGAGTAGTAAAGGAGGCAACAAAGACATTCCTCATTGGTATGCACTTCGTTCTACGTATGGCAGGGAAAAGAAAGCATACGATTATCTGGTAGCCAAAAATGTGAAAGCCTTTTATCCTACCATTATGACCACAAAGTTAATCCAAGGAAAACGCAAGCAAATTGTAGAATCTCGAATCCCCAACATTTTCTTCGCTTTTGGAACAGAAGACAAAATCAAGTCTTTTGTCTATGACAATGTCAATCTCCCTTTCCTCCGCTTTTATTATCGTTATTTCTCCGTGAATGGCAAGAAAGAAAAGACTCCCATGGTTATTCCAGAGAGACAGATGGAGAGTTTGAAAATTATCTGCGAGGCTGAGGCAGAAGACATCTTGATAGCTTCGGAAGATGAGGTGAGGGTGAAGTTTGAGGAGGGACAGATGGTCAAAATTACCGATGGTAAGTTCAAGGGAGTCGTGGGAAGAGTGGCGAAGTATAAAGGGCAACTGAGGGTTGGCGTTGTGGTTGAAGGGATGATGACTGTAGCTACGGCTTATGTACCTAGAGGATTTTTGGAGAAAATTTGTATCATAAACAATAAATAAGAAGTTGCGCCCGACACTAATTAGGGATTATACTATGAAGTTATTCATAAGAATTACATTGTTTCTTACTCTTGTTGTAGGATTATTTTTTGCGTCTTGTGACAAAGAAGAATTCAAGACTACGGTCTTAGGTAAAGTTGTTGCTACACCATCAATAGTAACAAATGGTGAAGAATTGATATTAAAGATAGAAGGAAATGCTTCAGCCTCAGGAGAGGCAACTGTTAATGGAAAGAAGTATTACCCTGTTGTTCATTATTTGGTTGATGGGAAAAAGGTGGCAACATCGTCTGAAACTTCCTTGCCTTTTAATGCAAAGTGCATAATAAACGATTTGGCAAAAGGTGAACATGCAATATCGATTGAAATTACCGGGTCACAAAAAGAGGTTATAGTTGAGAATAAAGTTAGCTCAACGACTATTACGGTTCAAGAATAAATGCCAAAATATTAGTATTACCAAAATGAGATTTGTAGTAAGACAATGCTATGGCAATAACAAAACAACAATTAGATAAGGACAAAGAACTTCTGTTGAAGTCTGCACTTCCTATAGGAACATTATTGCAAAGTAAATCACGTAAATACTATGTGGTAGAAGTATTAGGAGGTGGTGGTTTCGGTATTACCTATAAGGTTTATGCCAATGAAATGATTGGAAATATTTCTCAAAAGATATTTTTTGTCATCAAAGAGTATTTTATAAAAGGATGTTTCCGCACTGAAAATGGGATCTCAGTTAGTTATGCTTCAAACTTAAAAAATGAGTTTGAGCAAAGTCGGACAGACTTTGTTTTGGAGGCTGATAGACTAAACAAATTGGGCAAGTTGTCACCAAACATAGTAAAAGTAAACGAACATTTTGATGCAAATAGCACTTCTTATTATGTAATGGAATACCTAGATGGTGGTGATTTAAGACATTATGTTTCGAGGAATGGTGCTTTATCTGAAAGCGAAGCTTTGTCTAAGATAATACCAATAGCTATGGCTGTAGAACACCTTCATAAAGATGGAATGCTTCATTTAGACATCAAACCAGATAACATTGTTTTAAAGGAAGATGCTACAACTGGAGAAGTAATCCCTGTTTTGATTGATTTTGGCATAGCAAAACATTTTGACCGCCATGGAAAGCCTACTTCACGACCAATTGCTAAAGGTGCATCTGATGGCTATGCACCAATGGAACAATATACTGAAATCACAAAATTTGCTCCAGAGATTGATATTTATGCATTAGGTGCTACTCTGTATTTTTGTCTTACAAATACCAATCCACCGAAAGCCTTTGATATTCCTTCAAATGATACTCTTTTGGCAAAACTACCTATAGACGTTAGTCAAAGAGTGAAAGATGCCATAGTAAATGCTATGCAACGTAGTAGCTATGACAGGACTAAAACTGTTCAATATTTCTTGTCTTCAATAAAGCAAGTTTATACATTGCCTATTGGCACAGAATTGCGCAGTCCTACTCAAAAATATCGAATTGTTGAAATTCTAGGAGAAACTTCCCTTTACATTAAATATAAAGCCGTATTGTCGAATGGCTCAAAGACTAACAACAATAGTGAGTTGATGGGTAATGAAACCACAGTTTTAGCACAATATTATATTTTTGAGTGGTTTGAGAAAGACAAAGATAAACGCATTGATTCAACAAATTTACAAAAGCCAAGCTTTAGAGATTGGAATTCTGAGTGCATTTCTGTTTTTGCAAGAGAGATGCATAAACTGATTCCTAAGAAATGTTTTGTAGAGAAAGATGATTATGGCAGATTTAAGGCAGAAGAATTTAAGGCTAATAACACTTACTATTATTCACGTGCAATAATGCCTAAAGCTTCTGTTTTGAAAGTTTCATTTGAGGCTATCCGAAATGCATATTTTAGAATATTAAAGGGAATTAGAAAAAACATACACTTGCTAATTGCTGCTGTAATAGGTCTATTTTTGGCTATAGTTATGATTCGAGGGTCTGAAATATTAGCACGTTTGACATTTTATTCTGTTAATTTTGTAGAGGAAACATTCTTCAAAGCAAAACAAGAAACAGTGAGCAGCAAAAATAAAAAAACGCCGTCAGAATCTTCAACTCCAACAAAGGTAAAGAATGATACAGTCACAAAAAAAGGAAAAGAAGAGGTTGTTCCCATACCTCAACCAATAGAGCCGATAAAAAAGGAAAAAACTGATGATGAGCTGTTTAAAAAGGCAAAGACAATTTCTGACTTTAAAGCTTTAGCGGATAGAGGGTATAAAAAAGCATATTCATCATTAGCAGAAAAATATTATCAAATACATGATTATAATAACGCCAGCTTATGGGCAAAAAAAAGTAGTTCTCCAAGTTCAAAAAAAATATTGGAAGCCATAGAGTATGTGCATAAAGGAAATTCACAGTATCTAATATGGATAGGAAGTTTTAAACAAAATGAAGAATCTCGCATCTCTGCGATATATGCATATGGGCATATAAACAATGGGGATCCTTTAATATCTAATCGTTTAAAAGAATTGAAAAATGAATAAGTTATTTTTGATAATTAGTTTTACATTGTTTAGCACAATAGAGGTAACTGCTCAGATTACGGAAGATGTAGCTAAGGAATTCTTTAATTCTGCATATAATGCTTATTGTGAACATGATTATGAAAAGAGTTTGTATATGTTAGACTATGCGGAAAAGGAAGGGTATTCAAAAGATAGTATCCTTAAATATAGAACTTTAATAAAAGAAAAAGAAACTTTTGATAAAGTTTTGGAGGAAGGAGAACTTTTATACAAGAAAAAACAATATGTAAAAGCTTATGATATTTATAGAAGATTACCCTCAGAAATACAACAAAATGTTACATGGATAAAAAAATGCAATGAAATAGTCGATGCCATAAAAAAAGGAACTGCGATTTCGGAAGGACTAGCCAATTACATGAATAAAAAGAATCCCAATATTACGTATGGTTTTAAAGGAGGCTTTGCTTGCATAGAAAAGCCTTGGGGGAAATTTGGAGTAGATAAATATGGAAATGAATATACTTATGATAAGATAAACTTTACGAAAAGTGGCATTTATAAAATTGTAAAAGACAAGAAAATAGGATATGTTGATAGTTTAGGGTATGAAATAGTACATTGCCAATATACAGATGGAGGTAATGGTGTTTTTGACGATTTGATTCGTGTTTGTAAAGGGAAGAAGTGGGGGTATATTGATATAAATGGTAAACAGGTAATTGATTTTAGATATAAAGATGCAGGTGATTTCTCAGAAGGCTTGGCGCCTGTGTCAGTAGGAAACAAATATGGTTTTATTAATCGAGTTGGCCAATTGGTAATTTCTCCTCAATTTGATGCGGCTTGGAATTTTAGTAGTGGGTATGCTGCTGTTCGGGTTGGTTCGGATTGGTTCTTTGTCAATCATGAAGGTGTTAATGAATTTAGAAGAACATTTTCAGAAATTGGATATATGGAACATAGGTTTTGTGAAGGAATCGCTTTGGTACAGGAAAAGCATGATGAGGATAGTTATTCTTGGCAAGGGTATGGGTATTTTTCAAAAGAGGGTAAATTTATAACTCCATGTATTTATGAGTATGGGTCTCGTAATTTTAATGAAGGTATGGCAGTAATTTGTTTTGATGGAAAATATGGCTATATAAATACAAAGGGTGAAAGATTCATACAAGCCATTTATGAAAAGGCCGATTCTTTTTCAGAAGGTATGGCTCATGTAGTTATGAATGGATGGCATGGCTTTGTGGATAAATATAATATAACAACATTTGATTATTCATCTAGAAAATAAGGAATATGAAAAAGACAATATTACTTTTTAGTTTGTTTTTCGTTTGTGAATTGGCTTATTGCCAAGTGAACGAAAATAAGGAAAAAGCTTCTATAGCTATGGAGTTGGGGAAATTTGACATAGCTCTTTCTTATTTAGAAGTGATACCTGAAAACCAACAAGATGATAAAATTAAGAGCATGAAAACTATATGTACAGATTCTATAGTTACCAGAGCACTTGTTGTATGCAATCAATTATTAAAAGTCCAAAAATATGAAGAGGCATTAGCTCTTATAAGTAAAAAAATACCCCAGCGGTATATGTCTCGTGAAGCTATAACAAGTTTGGTAGATAAATGTTATCAGTTTATAATACTACAAAAAGCTGGTAAAATAGTTAGTAGGGAATTAGCAGAAAGATGTAAGGAGTATGACCGACTTTATTCTTTTCATAGTGGCTATGCAAGGGGAATAAAGAAAAGAGGAGATGGTTATGAGAATTGTTTTTTTATAACAAAACATGGGAATTTGTTGTTCAAAGGTCGTGGTTGGGATGATTTTTCGGATGGATTTAGTAGACATGCTGATGCTTTATTTTATAGTGATATACAATCGAACTATCTTCCGGGGAATCCCGAGTTTTATTATGATTGGGGGATGGATTTTCATGAAGGGAGAGCTGCGGTACGAAAGAAGAAAAATAAAAAGTGGGGGTTTATTGACAAAAAAGGAGTTTTGGTGATTCCTGCTATCTATGATGAGGTTCATTCTTTTAGTGAAGGATTAGCCTTTGTAAAGAAAAAAAACAAATATTTTTATATTGATGTAAAAGGGAACCTAATAATAGACAAAATATTACCATCAGGTATTTTAAATGTTAGTTTTTCGGATGGGGTAGCATGGATTTGGGATAAGAAAAAAGGTTATGTTGCTATTGATAAATCGGGACATCATTTGTTTAACATAGATGAATTTTATAGATATAAAGTAGATGTTTTTCATGATGGATTATCTCGTATAGAAAAAAGAGCGTATAAAGATTTTAAAGATATTTATACTTATGGTTTCATTGATAAAATAGGGTCGCAAGTTATTGATTTCAAATATGATGATGCAAAAAACTTTTCAGAAAAGATTGCCGCTGTAAAAAGTGGTAACAAATGGGGGATGATTGATGCTAAAGGAAAATTGATTATTCCTTTAGTATATGATGATATAAAATCTTCTTCAGAAGGGCTTGTGGCTGTGAAGAATAAAGGGAAATGGGGCTTTGTAAACCATGATGGAAAAGAAGTGATACCATGTAAATATGATGAAGTTGAATCTTTTTCAGAAGACTTCGCTGTTGTTCGTGTAAAAAATAATTATGGTTATATTGATAAATATAATAATTGTACCCTAAACTATAATTTTGAATAAGAATGGAAGAATTAATGCTTTACAATCAAATTATTCGTGAGTTGATTGCTCATGAGAATCGTGTTCGAGACGACCGTAATAAATGGCAATATGCAATATATGCCTTTATGCTTGGAGGATACGTGACGGTGTTTGTTGCCAAAAACATAATTGTTTATAACTATATAATATGTTTGATAATATCCATAATGGGACTGTTAATATCACTTTCATTCATCTATGCAGCTTGGAGAAGTTCTTTAGCGATATCTATGGCCTTAAATTGTTGGAATCTCGCACTTGAAAGAAACAGGGCAAGGATTATAGATTGTCCTCCTGTTTGTTTGATAACCAAAAACATTATAGAACAACGCCGAGTGTCTCCAGATGAGGACATTATAGGTGCGAATGAGTGGAATGAGATAATGTATGAGAGACTATTGGGTGAGAGAGACGAATTGGTTACATGTATAACAAGAGAATTAAACAAAGCTGATTTTCTAATGCCATATAAAATGTGTCCTGCCAATTTTAATATACTATGGCTATTCATTTTTATTATATCCTTGGCTCAAATATTTTAAAAAGAAATATTGTAATGGCAAAAATCTATTTCAATACTAGAGATGAACTTACAGCTATCGACACAGAAAATATAGCTGTGGTTCAAGCGAATGGCAATTATTCTAAGATCGTAACCATCTATCGAAAGGAAATCATGCTGACCTCTGGTATAACCAAAGTGGAGGAAGTATTGAAGAGTGCCAATGATGCAAGGTCGAGATTTGTTAGGATAGGAAGAAGTTTGGTTGTCAATCATTCGTACTTGCAAAAGATAGATTTGATAAAACAACAGATGGTACTCTCATGCCAAGGAAATGAAATCAAAATCAATGTATCCAAGAAAACACTAAAGGTTTATAAGGATGCAATAGCAAAAAGTATAAAAATCAAGAATAATGAAACAGATTATCTTAGGAACGGAGGGGAATCAGCCCTTTAAAATTACGCAACAAGGTGTAAGTCGCCAGCATGCACGAATTACAATTGGCGATGATGGTGTTTGGACTTTGGAAGACTTGAACTCTACAAATGGTACGTTTATTCGTAATGAAGAAGGGGAAATGCGTAGGGTTGGGACTTTGGTGATTAATTCAATGACATTTATTTGTTTGGGACCAAACAATGCCAATGGTTGCTCCTTTTATGCAACTCACCTGATTAATCCCGATGACTTTATAAAGGAATTCCAATATCTTAACCAGTTGGAAGACAAGTTTGATGCACAAGAGGAACATGCGGACAAAAGGGCAAAAACTGTACGAATGTTGATAGCTATCGTTTCCTTTATTGCATTGGTTGGCTCATTCGTAGTTAGTCATGGTCCTCTTCAAGTTGGTCTCCTTCGTGTTGGCACAGCGGTTTCTTTGTTGAGTACAATTTTCTTCAATCCTAATGAAAAGAAGAAAAAATTGCAAGCAGAACGAGAGAAATTCCATACTTGTCCTAATCCAAAGTGCTCTCATATTATGAAATCTCGTGAGATAAGAATGATGCAATGTGCAAAATGTAAGTGTAGATAAGCGAATAGAATAATAAACTCATAATATAATAAGGTATGAAAAAGGTATCATTGATTTTATTGACCTTATTGGTCTTTGTCCTTCAAGTAAATGCACAACGTACATACGCATTGTTGGCTGGTGTTAGCAACTACAATAATTCTCAAATTAACAATTTGGCTAATACCACAAAAGATGTAAAGGAAATGCAAACTGTTTTGAAAAAGCAAGGTGCAGTAGTAGCAACAGTAACAAGCAAGTATGCAAACTCAGAAAATATCATGAAGAAGCTAGATGCTATCGTTAGACTAGCCACTCCCAAAGATAAAATCATATTTTTCTTCTCAGGACATGGTACCACTGGTGGTATGGTTACTTCTGATCCAGCATTATTGCCTTACAAGGCTTTGGTAACAAAGTTGTCTGGTGCTAAAACTAAGAATATTTTTTGTTTCATTGATGCTTGCATGGCTGGAAGTGTCACAGATGATGCAGGTTCAGATTACAGCTGGGGACAAGCTTCTGGAAATAAAGTGGTGTTTATGATGAGTTGTCGTGCAAATGAGTATTCTTTGGAAAACCAATGGCTTGGCAATGGCTATTTCACTCACGCTTTATTAAAAGGATTGAGAGGAAAAGCAGACGAAAATAATGATAAAGAAATTACGGTTTTAGAGTTGTTTAAATATGTATATTCAGATGTGTATTCTAGAACCAAAAATAATGAACAACCTCAACATCCACAACTTATAGGACCAAAGAGCAATTTTGATGCAGTTTTAACAAAATGGTAATCGTCATTAAAACCTATTTGTTTATCAAGAAATCTTAATGACTCATCAAAGATAGCAATTTTAACTTGATAATCTAGTGCAAAAGAACTATCTTTGCACCAGTATTAACAAAAATAACATGACTATGGATACAAAGAAATTCAAAACTGACCCTTCTGGTACAGGGAATTCAACAGCTAAAGGTGGAAGAAATAACACCAAGATTATATTGACCGCCGCAGGTTCTGTTGCTGCTGGAATGGCTGCTGGTGCAGCTGCGTCTCAAATCTTTTCAGGAACATCCCCTGAACCAAATCCTACTTCTGAACCACAGAAAGAAGATATTGCTCAGAAAGAAGAAATGGGTAAGGAGGAAGTTGCTGGGCAATCAGTAAATGAAACAACGCAGGCTACAGATGGAAAAACTCAACCAACAGGAGAGGATATTTCTCAACCTCAGCCTACAACAGGAAACAATCAGCCTACTACAGGTAATAGCCATCCTACAGAGCCTTCCTCAGGAAATACTCACCCATCTTCTGATGGGGAGACTCCACAGGAAGTCGCAGAGGCAATAGTTGGAAAAGAAGAAATAGATAAAAATGATATAGATGCTCCATCAATACTAGAAATGAAGGAGTTTACTACCGTTTACAATGCTGATGGTACGGAAGTGCAAGCTGTTGTCGGAATAACTCCAGATGGAACACAATATCTACTTGCTGATGCAGATGGAGATGGCGTTTATGAGGGAGTGTATGATATGGCAGGAAATTTTGTAGTTAATGCCGAGGCAAATCTTACACACAGCGATATCGAGATTATGATGGATCAAAGTGGTGGTTATCTTGCACTTACTGAGACAGACCGAACAAACGAAACTGAAGATCCAACAGAAGACATCTTGGATACAGAGACTGGCGACCATTTAGAAATAGCACAAAATAAACCAGGAACTCAGCATGAGGAACAAACTGGGGAGCAACAGGTTGTCCAAGATGAACCTAGTCCAGATGAATTTGATAATTTGTTGGCAGAACTTCTAGGAACAGATTCAGAACCAAAGGAGGTTGATGATGAAGTTCTTGTAGAAACCGAAGAACAATTGGACGAAGAAGATGACGACGATTTTGAAGATTCAGAAGACTTTGAAGACGATACAGATTCTGACGAAGATATTTCAACGGATGATTTTTAATAAATAAAAGGCTACGAAAATGGAAGTAGAACAGCAAAAGGCAATCCTCACTTTGGAAAATCCTATAAAGGCACCTAAGCATGAGCATGTTTACATTTTCACACAACGTGTGCCTATCGGGGCATTGTGTAAAATCGTTTGTCCTGAGTGTGGCTTTAATGTGGTAAAGAAAATTTCTAAGGTAGGCAAACAAAGATGGGATTGCCCTCAATGTAAAGCTATTATCGGTTTTGTTGCAGAAAAATCTGAGCAGCCAAAGAAACAAATGAAGCAGGATAAATCTAACCAAGATATTCCAAAGCAAGACTCTGTTGGTTCCAAAGAGGAGGGAACTTCCAAGCCTCATACGAAAAAGATATATGAGAATTTATGCAATCTTGGCGAATTAGCTTGGGGTGGCTTCTTCTCTCGCAAACATTATCCTCTTCGAGTAGGTACTATCTATATAGGCCGAAAGGATGATGGAGAGCCTTCCGACTTACAATTGGAAGATTCGTACGTAAGTCGCCGTTCGGCATTATTGGAAGTTCTTTCAAGTGACAAGGGCTTTTTATTCAAACTGACAGTAAAGCATGCCTCTAACCCTGTATATGTAAATAGCTCAGAAATATCCGTGGGCAATAGCATATATCTGAATTATGGTGATGTGCTTATATTCGGCAAAACAAAAATGACGTTTAAAAAGAAAGTGTAATTATGGAGATAAAGTTGGCACAAGCATATTCTTTCTGCCAGTTAGGGCAACGAAAGAACCAAGAGGATGCTCGTTGTCCTAATACGGATGTCATAGACGAAAAGCAACGCTTTTTTGTTGTTTGTGACGGCGTGGGAGGTAGTGAGAAAGGAGAAGTGGCAAGCTCTACAGTTTGCCACTCAATCCAGGAGGCCTTGTCTCATGCGGATTTGTCTGCAATGCTTTTTACCAATCAAGATTTTTCAACGGTCTTGGATGTGGCTTATGATGCGTTAGACTCGAAGGCAAATCGACAAACAAAAGATATGGCTACAACCATGACGTTTGTCTGTTTCCATCAAGGTGGATGTATGATGGCTCATATTGGAGATAGTCGTATTTATCAAGTGCGTCCAGGACATGGTATTATCTATCGTTCAGAAGATCATTCTTTGGTGAACTCCCTGGTTCATAATGGAATCATAACTCCAGAACAAGCCGTCAATCATCCTCAAAGCAATGTCATCACTCGCTATATGGGGCCAAAGGAAACTGACCGTGACCGATGCATGGCTACTGTTGTGAATACGAAGGATATTCAAAAGAATGATTATTTCTTTCTTTGTTCGGATGGAGTTTTGCATAATCTTTCGGATGAAGAACTGGTTGCGATTTTGAGCAGTGATAAAAGTAATCAAGAAAAGAATGATATCATAGCTTCCAAGAGTTTTTCTTCTTCAGACAACAATACGGCGATATTGATAAATGTTGCTGATGTTATAGATGATAGTAATGAGGATGAAGCTCCTTTTGAGGGAAGTCAGACTCGTCCTATAAAATCAAAGCAATATGTATCTTCCGAAATAGCTTCTGAGTCCCATGACAAAGTTGGTGTTTGGGGGTGGATTAAGAGACAGGTGTTTAATATAAAATAAGGAATAGAATGAAAAAGTTTTTATATATTATCGTTGCCTTTGTTTTGGCATTTTCTCCAGCCTTAGTGTTTGGGACAAATAAAAATACAAAACAGACACATGTACGTAAGGAAAAGAAAGATAGTTTGGCTATCTTGACAGAAAAAGCGACCAAAGGCGATGCCGTTTCGCAGAATATACTTGGTGTATGGTATTATACTGGAAAGAATGTCAAGCAAGACTATAAGATTGCGTTGGACTGGTGGGCTAAGAGTGCAAAACAGGACAATCCCGACGCTATTGGCAATATGGCTATGTGCTATCAGTTAGGCAATGGCATCAAGAAAGATTCTGTAATGGCGTTGTCGCTTTACAAGGCTGCCATCAAGAAAGGCAATGCAAGTATCATTCCTCAACATGAACAGATAGTGAAGAATACCAAAAGCTTGTTTAGTACACGTTTGTTGATGGAGTGCTATCAAAATGGAATTGGGGTGAAACGCGATTTAAACCAAGCAGAGAAGTATCAAGAGGCGTTGGCAAACGCTGGTGATTCTGAGCTACAATTTTCATTTGCCTTAAAGTGTCTAAACAGTAAGCGAGCCGAGAAAGCTGCCAAATATTTTGAAAAGGCAGCAAAAAGCGGAAAGAAAGAAGCAGTTTATTATTATGGCTATCTATTGTTTAATGGAATGGGCATAGATCAAGATAAGGTCAAAGGACTTGCTTTAATGACGAAGGCAGCCAAACAAAATTTGGTAGCAGCGCAATATCAAGTAGGCCGTGCCTACTTTGAGGGAAATGGAGTTGAGAAAAATCTTGCCGAGGCTCAGAAATATTTGAGTGAAGCTGCTGGCAAGAATAAAAATGCTGCATGGTTATTAGGAAAGAGCTATTTAGAATTACCAACTCCTAATTTATATTTTGCCTCTCAATGGATTTCAGAGTCCGTGAAAGGGCATGAAAAAGAAGTGAATGCTTTATTGACTGATTCCCAATATAAGATGTTCTATAATTATGTAGCAGGTTTGAAAAAATACTATTTGGATAAAGATTTTGAGGGAGCAATAAAGTTGTTCAAGGAAGTGGAGAAACAAAATGGTGTCGAGGGCATCACGATGCAAGCCACCTGTTGGGCTAATAAAGACAACAAGAAACGCAATGCGAAAAAAACTGTGAGCCTTTACAAAAAAGCTGTGGAAAAGGGAAGTGCAACCGCTTCTTATTACTTATCGTCCATGTATGAGGTTGGCGAAGGTATGAAGCAAGCAGATAAAGAACAAGCTCTTTCCTTGTTGAAGGATGCTGCAAAGGGCGGCGTGGCATACGCTCAAGACAAATTAGGCGACAAGTACTTTTCTGGCGATAGAGTCGCACAAGATTATACTGAGGCTGCCAAACTTTATCTCAAAGCTGAAGCTCAAAATCGTTTGACAACTACAGCTGCAAAGAATTTGGCTCAATGTTATGCTCGTGGTATTAAGGTTTTGCCAGATTTGGCTGATGCTAAGAACAGAATGGAACAGTTAAAAAAATACAAGGCTAGCAACAGCTTGATAGATATGTTGAAATTATTGGAAGAGTAAATGAAATTTAAATAATGAAAGAGTACCGTCATACATTGCCAATAGGTGCAAAGCTACAAAGCCCAAAGCGTGTTTACACGGTAGAACAGGTCTTGGGGCAAGGTGGTTTTGGTATTACTTATAAAGTATCGGCAAATATTCGTGTTGACAATGTCGTAGCAAGAACTTCTTTTGCCGTGAAGGAGTTCTTTATGAAAGAGTCTTGTGAACGCGATTCGCATGATAGTGTTTGTTACTCTTCACCTGTGAAAGATAAGGTGGAGGAAAGCAAGAAAGACTTCTTGGCAGAGGCGCAGCGATTGAACAAGATAAGTCTTGAACATCCTAATTTGATTCATGTCAATGAGGTGTTTGAGGCAAATAATACTGTCTATTATGTCATGGAGTATCTTGATGGTGGAAGTCTAAGGATTTATGTGCAACAACATGGCCCATTATCTGAGCATGAGGCTTTGGAAATGATGAAACCAATCTTTAAAGCTGTAGATTTCCTTCATCAGAATCTTATGACCCACTTGGACATAAAGCCTGATAATATCATGCTTAAAAGAGATGCAGATAGTGGTAAGATAACTCCTGTGTTGATAGACTTTGGCTTGTCCAAACACTATGATAAGAACGGAAAGCCAACTTCAACCCTTCGTGTTTCTGGTTGTAGTGATGGTTATGCACCGATGGAGCAATATGTTGGTATTTACTCTTTTACTCCACAAGCTGATGTCTATGCCTTGGCTGCCACCTTGTTTTTTACCCTTACGGGAAAAGATCCTGTAATAGCTACAGAATTGAGTAAAGATAAAATAGTAACTAGCTTACCGGAATCTGTTTGCTCGAAAGTAAAAGAAGCAGTCGTGTCCGCAATGAAAATGCGGAAAGAAGAGCGAACGCAAAGTGTTCGCTTGTTTATTGAAAATTTGTGCATAGAGCAGACTTCAAATGTTGAAAATGGTCGGTTTAGAGTTGAAGAGAGTGACATCTCTACAAGAAAAATATCTTTAGATGATAACCAAAAGAAGCCATTTATAAGAATTGCATGGATCTTTGCTGGAGCACTTGCTTTGTTTTGCATTGCCATGTTGTTCATAATGACAATGAAGGGACTAAATATTATTAAGGCTAAAGAGTCCAGTGATATTATCAAACCTCGAACAGAAAAAATTACAACTAAAAAAATATTAAATTATGCTTATAAAGATAGTAATGGAACTTTGGAATATTATTGGACGTGATGTTTGATTAATAAAATAGATAATAATGGAATATAAGCATACATTACCAATAGGTGCAAAGCTACAAAGTCCTAAGCGTGTTTACACTGTAGAGCAAGTCTTAGGACAAGGTGGTTTTGGCATTACGTATAAGGTGTCCGCACAGATTCGTGTTGACAATGTGACTATTAGAACTTTTTTTGCAGTAAAGGAGTTCTTTATGAAAGAATCTTGTGAGCGAGATTCGCATGATAGTGTCTGTTACTCTTCTCCAGTGAAAGATAAGGTGGAGGAGAGCAAGAAAGACTTCTTGGCAGAGGCGCAGCGATTAAATAAGATAAGTCTTGAACACGCGAATTTAATTCATGTCAATGAGGTGTTTGAGACAAATAATACCGTCTATTATGTCATGGAGTATCTTGATGGTGGAAGTTTAAGAAGTTATGTTCGTAAACATGGTTCATTGTCAGAACATGATGCTTTGGAAATGATGAAGCCAATCTTTAAAGCTGTAGATTTCCTTCATCAAAATAGAATGACCCACTTGGACATAAAGCCTGATAATATCATGCTTAAAAGAGATGCAGACAGTGGCAAGATTATTCTTGTGTTGATAGACTTTGGCTTGTCCAAGCATTATGATAAGAATGGAAAGCCAACTTCTTCAATTAGAATTTTAGGTTGTAGCGATGGCTATGCTCCAATGGAGCAGTATGTGGGCATCAATACTTTTACACCACAAGCTGATGTCTATGCCTTGGCTGCTACCCTACTATTTACTCTCACAGGAAAAGATCCTGTAATAGCAACAGAGTTGAATAAAGATAAAATAGTTGCTAGCTTACCGGAATCTGTTTGCTCGAAAGTAAAAGAGGCAATTGTGTCCGCCATGAAAATGCGGAAAGAAGAACGAACACAAGAAGTTCGCTCACTATTAAATAGTCTTGATGTTCTGCAAGAAAAAACTGCCCATTCAGAATCAGTAGGGCAAAAGGAAAATGAAACTAAAACTATAACGCTTAATAAAGGCATCAGCTTTTCGAATCGGATGCTTATAGGGGGTGTTATACTGCTTGTTTTTCTTTTGTTTGGTATATTATATGGAGAGATATCTAAGAATCATAATGGTACAAAAACAGCAAAAGAAGCTGCATACTCAAAAAACAGTAATATAGCGCAGAAAACTCCTGAGGTAATAGACCTAGGATTAAGTGTAAAATGGGCTAGTTGCAATATGGGAGCTGATAGTCCCGAAAAAACAGGAAAATTTTGTCAATGGCCAGGAAATAATATAAAGGAAATGGCTCAAATTGCCGGAACTAAATATGATATAGTCTATACTTCTTCTAATGGAAAGTGGCGAATGCCAACAAAAGAGGAATTTGATGAATTATTGAAAAATTGTACCTATGAAAAAGAGACTGTTAGTGGGGTTGTTGGTGTTACATTTATGAGTAAAATCAATGGAAAAACGATTTTCTTTCCATTAACACAATTTAATAGCTCTGTTGGTGTATATTGGACAGGAAATAGTTGTCCAGAAAATATGAAGGAATCGTGGATGGATGCTAGGTATAATTGTATTGGACTTAGGTTACAATTAGGTAAGGGTATGAGACAAATAGTATCAACTGGTATTGAGATAGGTGATGAAGAACAATGTATTCGGGCAGTACAAATGTAAACTTAGGACTTTATTGATCTGTATTAAAAAATATGATGAGGAAAAAGTGTATATATAAAAAAGGCAGAACTTGTTTTTGGGATTTTTCTAACCATATTTGTCCTTGTCATCATGTTGTTTGCCTAGGTAGGCATGATCCAGACGGAGGAGGTAAGATACCAGAAAATGTCTTACAGAAACCTATAGGTTTAAAGTTGCAAGCTAAGACTTTGGCACAATTGAAGAATCCGAAAAAACGTTATTTGGTTGAGAAAATAGAAAAAATGACTCAACAAATAGGAAGAAATAAAAAAGAAACAGTTATGTTACATAATTTGGAAGATTTATGTACAACAAAAAGAAACCGAAAAAGAGAACTTGTCGACAAAAAAGGCAAACAGCCCAAATAATAAGCCGTATACGAGATATACGTAATAAACATGAAGAGCGAATGACTAGAGCTGTTGAATTCTCGGGGAAAATATCTTCTTTTACAAGATACTTAGCGATAACTAGTCTAGCTCTGGTTTGGATGCTCGTTGAGTCTAAAATTATAGGACTTAGGGAACTTTTGCAAGATGTGCGTGTGCAGATTTTAATAATCTCATGCCTGTTGGTTTTGCTTTTTGAGTTAGTCCATCTCTTACTGAATGTAGTGGTAAACCTAATATATGCTAATGCAAAATTGACCAAGCCTTTGTCTTATGTAAAGAAACAAAAAAAGACAGAAGTTGTGGCGACCACATTTCCCAAAAGTGTAATTAAGATAGAATGGTGGATATGGGGAATAAAAGTAATGTGTTTGATGGTAGCATTTATAACATTTTGTTATTTATTATTGGATATAATGTTTGATTAAAAAGAATTGAGAATAATGGAATATAAGCATACTTTGCCAATAGGTTCAAAGCTACAAAGTCCTAAACGTGTTTACACGATAGAGCAAGTATTAGGACAAGGAGGTTTTGGTATAACATACAAGGTATCTGCCAAAATCAAAGTTGAAAATGTAACGGTTAGAACCTTTTTCGCAATCAAAGAGTTCTTTATGAGCGATTCTTGCGAGAGAGATAATAACAATAGTATATGTTATTCCTCTCCTGTAAAAGATAAGGTGGAAGAAGGTAAGGCGGACTTCTATGCTGAGGCTCAACGACTAAACAGAATAAGTCTGAACCATCCCAACCTCATCCATGTGAACGAGGTGTTTGAGGCAAATAATACAGTTTATTATGTCATGGAATATCTTGATGGAGGTAGCCTTCGAAGCTATGTTCATAAACATAAACCATTGTCAGAAGAAAAAGCTTTAGAGTTTATGCTTCCGATAATGAAAGCGGTTGATGTCTTGCACCAAAACAGAATGACGCATCTTGATATAAAGCCAGATAATATCATGTTGAAACATGAGGAAGAGACTGGCAATATGATTCCTGTTTTGATTGACTTTGGATTAGCCAAACATTATGACGAGCAAGGGAGACCTACTTCACGAATTCGCAATTTAGGTTGTAGCGAAGGTTACGCACCAATCGAACAATATACAGGAATCTTTACTTTTACTCCACAGGCTGATGTTTATGCCCTAGCTGCAACTTTGCTCTATTTGTTGACAGGTAGAGATCCAGTTATTGCGTCAGAACAAAAGGAAAATAAAATATTAGCAAGTTTGCCCACACCGATAAGCGAGAAAACGAAGAATGCTATCCTTGGGGCAATGAAATTGAGAAAAGAAGAAAGAACTCAAAGAGTAGTCTCGTTTATTGGCGCAATAGGTACTGATCGAAGTAGCAAAACTACAACTGGTATATCTATGGTGATATTTTGGAAAGACATAGATTATCCAGAAGATTTGTATAAAAGACCAGAAATTTTTGTTTATTATAGGGGGCAAGAGCGTGGAGTCTCGGATTCCGTTTATACAAAAATTTGCATGGAAGATTTTTATTCTGCAGGACAAATAATTATGGCCTCTGACATGAGGCAACCACCAGGAAAGTTTCAAAGATTTGAAGATTATGTATATGCTCATTCTGGTAATATTAAAACAGGATTTTGTATAGTCTCATATCGAACTATGGAAGAATATTGGGAAGTGGTAGGAGTATTATCGAAATATAAGTTGATATCAGGTAGAATTGTACAAGAAAATACTTTGTGGGCTAATGGCTATACTGATGCTTACAAAGATTCCTTACTTGCATTAACAAGTAATGATGGCTTTTGTGTCTTTGAAACTGGTGGAGGAGTCACGGAGATTATTGCAACAGGTTTAATAAGGTATGAGGAATTCTTAACTATTGGAGGTTGGGAAAGATATTATAAAAATCTTCGAGAATCAGCCAAGCCAGATAGCTCTAGCGTAGTTGAAGTTGAAATAAAAAATGTTTATGCTTCATTTATTGTTGGTGCTATGGTCTTGTATAGAATGAAAAATAAAGAATTTGACGGAGTGCTATTGCAAGCTTTTCCTTTTTCAATAGATGTATGCGTGAAAACACAGGGACAAGTTCGAAATTATATGAATCTTGTAGAAGAGTTTTGCACAATTCCAGCGAAAAAAGAATCTGACGTTTTAGATTGTTGCGATAACGAAATAGAACTCCGAATGGGAAACTATAAAAAAGTCTTGGACATAAACGGCATTTTTGGTTTTAGTCCAACTTCAATCACTTTGACTTTAGACATGGATGCAAATTCGCTCATGCATATCATCGTCAAGGATGTTGATACTGGTGAAAAGAAAAGCATTCTTCTTACAGATTTCACAAAGTCCCAACCATTAAAAGTGAAAGATACTCACCTAGAGCATGACGACCATGTCACGAATAAAATAAAAAAGAAAAAATCATTCAAGGACAAATTTTGGGGAACGTTTGGGTGGAATAATTAATTTTGAAGAATGAATTTTGATTATAAAAATCATAAACTAAGCATAACATGAAATATAGAAAACTTACTGTTGGAAAATTAAGTTTTCATGCAGGCATCGCTGAAAAGGCAGACGCTATAATGTGATTTCAATCTTTGACTGGAATGGCAGGTGCCTACTTCAAAATAGAATTCCTCTCATACAATAATCCATTTAAAATAAATGAATCATGAAAAAGAGCATATTTTTATTTATTCTCTTCTTGATAGAAACTTTAAATCTATCTGCACAGATAAAGTCTTCTGTTGAGTATCCAGATTCCGTCTTTAACGGAAAGATAGACATCGTATATGTTTTTGAAGTAAATGACGACATTGACTCTATCAAGAGTTTGTTTTATGACAAGGACAAATTAGAAAACCTCCCAGGTTCCAGCATAAGCACGATAAAATCTTATGCTACAAGAAATGGAATAACAACACGTAGTGACACCATTAAATTTACGTATTCGTTTAAGTGCTTCCAGAAAGGCATTAATCGTGTTCCTGTTCTTACTATAGTAGATTCACATGGTAAAGAATTATCATCGCCTTCCAATTTGAGTTTCACCGTTGTAAAGAATAGTGAAATCGTTGGCGATTTCATGGAAGCAACCGTTTCTACAGACAAGAAGACTATTTTGCTCGGTGATAGTGTAAAGTGCCAGATACGACTTTATACCAATATGGATGCAAGACAAATGAAATTGCAAACGGAAAATATAGACAAAGCTGTTTTGCATGGGGTAAATATATCTACAGTTATCAATCGTGAAACTGTTTTTTATAAAGGTGATTCTGTATATTTGGTTCTTTGTCCTGAATTTTATGTAATCCCTACTCATGTAGGACAATTTTGCTTGAAAGGTCTAAGTTGTGTTGTAAGATATTACGAAATTGATAAAAGTGTCGATTTTGTAGAAGCTTTCTTTAATGGCGATGCTTACGTTCGGCGTGAGAAAGTTGTTTCGGTTCCACCTTTATATATTGAGATAAAAAGCAAATAAACAAAGTTATTCATGAAAAGAGTTAGTATCTTGACTTTCGCAATATTACTTTGCGTATCTTGCCAGTCTTCGGACAACCTTAGCTTCCGCACTTTTAGTGAAAAAAGTGAAGATTCGATAGTTTCGGAAAAGGCTAGTACGGCTGAACTGATGTGTAATCTGACTTATCCTGTTGGAAGAAGCAAGACTGATAGGGATATTCGGAAATGGCTGAATCAAGCTATCATGCAGGAATTTGCTGCAACACATGAAAATGACGATTCGCCAGAAATAGAACTTTCTCGACATGCAGACAATCTGCAAGAAGCTTTTCGGGATTATTCCTCGCAATACTATAAATGGGTGAAAAAGGAATACAGCGATGACCAAGGAGAGCTATATCCCTTGCAACCCTTTTACGTACATTTCTCGGCTCGTCCTGTAGCTGACAATACAAGGTATGTTACTTATTTCGTGGAGGCTGATATCTTTTTTGCTGGTACTCATGGTGCTCCCCATGCCTATTATCGGACATACGACAAAAAGGTAGAACAATTTGTTTCTTGTGATATGTTGGTAAAAATGGAGCACATGGAAGATGTCTGCCGGATTATATATGCGCAAGCCTTGAAAAAACGACAAGAGTTATTCAATAGTCAAAGCCTCACCACGGATTTTACTGACGATTATCCTTGTGGAGATTGGAGCAACAATAAAAGTGAGAATATACCAAAGGACAAGGGACTAATACCCTTGCAACATATAGCAATATTGCCACAAGGTATAGTGGTGTCATATCATCCATATCAGATTGGCGCATTTTCAGAAGGAGATTATCATATCCTTGTTCCTTTCAAGAACGTTGGTGAATATCTACTCCAAGATTATTCTAAGTTTTAAATTATAGAATCCAAGCTTTCTTGCATTGCTATCACTTGTTGTTCATACTCTGCCTTCTTCACACAAGCCACGACTTCATTTCCTGCACAAAAAAGTTTTTTTTGCGAGAAAAAGTATCAAAGTATCATTATTTAGAGGAAATAACATTCTAAATATCTGATACTTTGCGACATACAAAAATGAGACTTTCGATATATTTTACAGAAAAGTATCA
>ERZ1034691.782-NODE-782-length-22882-cov-13.551540_pt1 | contig 22882 bp, 14 predicted proteins | sample MGYA00520638_ERZ1034691 | MGnify/ENA primary metagenome ERZ1034691 (study PRJEB33766, sample SAMN09781763) | gut metagenome | biome: gut microbiome | host: Homo sapiens | place: Madagascar | study: EMG produced TPA metagenomics assembly of the PRJNA485056 data...
TTTGCACCTATAAACTTAAAAAAACGAAAGTATAAATATTAATAATTACCTAAAGGCAAACAAAATGAAAAAAAATCTACTCAGATTCGGGCTTCTAAGCCTGTTGCTTGTCTTTGCTTTTATTGCAAAGGCGCAAGACGTAACTGCTATTTGGGACTTCCAGCACAACGTGCCAGAAGGAATCAACACAGCAACAAATTTTCAAGGTAAAGTGGGAGACATCACCTCTACAGTTGACGGCATTCTACTACATGTAGATGCAACCAAGGGAAAACTGAAAGGAAGAGACACCGACGCACAGTTTAATACCGGAACCATCCTTCAGGTACCTGTCAAGTCAGCAAAGGACATCGTCACTGTAACCAGCTACCCTGGCTACCACAACTATACCATCGGTGGTGTAGCTGCAACTGAAGACGCAACTGACCACAAAGCTACTACAGCAGAAGTGGCTAAGGGCTATGTTGAGGTTGTGGCAACTGGTGGTTGCTACCTTTATAATGTAAAGGTGGTTCAGGTTAGTGCCATTCAGGAGAAGGCACTCTACACTACCGACTTCACCAACTGGAAAGAAATCGACCGCAGTAAAGCTACAAACGAAGTGGTAAACGTGAAAACCCTCTACAGCAAGGAAGAACTCAGCTTTACTTTCAACGGAGTAGGCGTTTATCCAACAGGTACCAACTCTAAGTTCCCTGATATTACCGGTTTCATGCAGACAGCCAAATATACTGGCGAATACAAGGCTGCAGAACCTAGTGTAGTAACATCTCCATTGGCAAGCATCACCAAGATTACACTGCACCAGGCTGCTACCGGCGGCAAGCGTGGTATCAAGGTATCAGTAAAGGGTGACGGCGATGAAGACTGGGTAGTAATCCACAACGTATCTATCGTAAAAGCAAGTGGTGAGGATCTGACACTTGACGTAAACCGTACCAACTGTCAGATTAAGTTCGAGAACTTTGCTCTCGGTCAGAACGCTTACGTTACTGACCTCGCTATCTATGGTAATGTAGATATGAGCAAGACTCCAATGCTGGGCAGTTTCGCTGTAAACGGCAAGGCTTACCAGGCAGCCGACCTCTTCGAGGAGAATGCAGAAGGCAAACAAATCGCAACTATTCTTGTTTCCAAGAAGGCTAAGCTCATCACAGAGTCTAACCCTCTTACCGATCTCGTTACAGCCAACGGAACCATCAAGAGCACTACTTACACCACTACAGGCGAAGGTGCCAACCAGAAGACTGTAGCAACTATCGTAGTAGAGGCTAACGGTGACGAAGTAACCTATGAGTTGACCGTAGGCTTCAAGCCAGATTTCACCCTCACCTATTATAATATAGACGGCAAGACTGTTATCGGCACACAAGCAGTAGAACAGGATGCAGAAATTGAAGCTTTCGTAGAAGGCGTAGAAAACAAGGTAACTGTAGCTGACGGCAAGAAGTTCCGCGGATGGTCTACTTCCATGAAGCAGGATGAGAAGAAGTTCACCACTTCTTCTGTCATTACTTCAGATGCAGCACTTTATGCGCTCGTAACTGATGTTGAGACTGCCAATGCAACAGCCCGTTACGACTACAACTTCACCAAGGAAGGTTTCGACATCAACGACCATGAAGCTATTTCTGTAGAAAACGGCAAGTGGCACGATACTACACACGGTTGGGTATTCGAATCAAACGGCAAGATTAAGGTATTGATGGGCGGTAAGGGTTACATCAAGATGAACCTCTGCCAATATTCTAAGACTGGTAAGATTACCCTCCTCGATCCTAAGGGAAATGAAGTAAGTTCTATTGATGCAAAGGCAACAAAGGACGGCAACTTCGGTATTCTCCAGAACGAATCAACCGAGAGTGGCGAATATACCCTCACCTTCGAGGGAGGAGATACATATATCCACAGCCTCAGCATCGTCAACATGACCAATCCTGCCTTTGCCCAGAACGGCAACTGGATGGAAGTAAAGGCGGGCGATGCACAGGGCTTTATGACAGCTCTCGAAATTGCTAACGGCAACAATGCAGCAGTTAACGCAGCACGTACATTCATCTTCTTGCCTAACGGCACATACGATCTCGGAGACAAGTGTCTCACTACTATCAGTGGCAACAACATCTCTATCATCGGCGAGAGCATGGACAACACCATCATCGTGAACAAGCCAGAGGTAGAGGGAATCGGTGTTACTGCAACATTGTTCAATACCAGCACAGGTCTCTACATGCAGGATCTCACCCTGAAGAATGCTTATCCATTCGACAAGAGCACCGGCCGTGCCGTCTGCCTCCAGGATAAGGGTACCCAGACCATCTGCAAGAACGTGAAGATGCTTTCATACCAGGATACTTACTATAGCAACAATAATAAAGGTCAGTACTACTTCGAGAATTCAGATATCCACGGAATCGTAGACTTCATCTGCGGCGGTGGCGATGTATTCTTCAACAAGTGTACTTTGACATTGGAACCAGGTAAGGGTTCATACATCACAGCTCCTTACACTGACGGAAGTGATTATGGTTATGTATTTGACGGATGTAAGATTGTAGGTTCAGCTACTGACAGCTTCACCTTCGGTCGCTCTTGGGGTGGAACTGCCAAGTGTGCTTTCCTCAACACCATCCTCGACAAGAACGCAGCAGCCAACATTGCTTCAACCCGCTGGACAACAGGTGGTATGAACGTGGTTGCCAAGAACTTCTTCGAGTACAACACTGTTGATGAGAACGGCAAGGTGATTTCTCCTGCTGAGAACATCGTGAAGTTTACAAAGGATAAGGAAGTTAGCGAGTACAACACCATCATCACAGCCGAGAAGGCAGCCGAGTTCAGCCTCGACAAGGTATTTACCAACTGGAAGCCAGCCGACCTCGCAACTCAGAAGTCTGCATCAGCAGCAACAGAAAGCAACGGCAAGCTCGCTTGGGAAGGTGATGCACAGATGTACATCGTATTGAAAGACGGCAAGTTCTTCGCCATGACAGCAGAGAAGTCACTCGACATTGCCGGTACTACAGGTACATGGAGCGTTCGTGCTGCAAACGAGATGGGTGGTTTCGGTAAGATGACTTCTGTTGTTACCGGCATCAAGAACATTGCTGCTGCAGATGAAGCAGCCACCGTAAGCACAGCCATCTTCTCAATAAGCGGTGCTCAGCAGAACAGTCTTCAGAAAGGCATCAACATCGTTGTGAAGACACTTGCTGACGGCAGCAAGAAGACAGAAAAAGTTATCATGAAATAAAGGAAAGGGACCGCCTCTGTTTTTGTTCAAGGAGAGGCGGTCATAAGTCTAGAAAACAGTTAGCGCACAACAGTTGACTACCACATGCACATCACCTGTTGTGCAAGCGCATATCAGCTGATATGCAAGCGCACAACAGCTGTTGTGCGGCCGAAGAAGCTGATTATCTCAAAAACTTATACTGTCTTTTCCAATAATATTCCAGTAATATATCAACAACAAGAGAGTGCGTCAAGAATTTATGGCACACTCTCTTTTCCGTTTCGTAACAACTCAGTGTAAGCCGTCGGCTAACCCCGTATTGTGAGACATAAAAGTTTTCTAGCACCCAGAGTTGAGAAGACTGGATAGAAAATTCAGGCGGCGGTGGATAGAAAGCTACATTCAAAAACACCCTTCACCTCTCATGTCCCCAGTGTTTTATCGGGGTTACCGGCGAAAAGGTGAAGGGTGAAGGGTAAAATTGAGAGTAAGGTTTTTCAGAAGCAAAACCACGCTTCCTGCAGCCGGAAAGCATATTCCGAATGGCGATGGTAGACATCCCGAAATTTTTCTCCCGACGCATTATTTTGCGCCCGGCAATGGCAAAAAGTTGCCCCAGTTGAGGGCAATATTGTGCCATAGTTAGGCAATAAGTGGAATGAGCCTCAGAAGTTAAAGAAGTTATGCTCATAGGGGTACTGAGCAGTTAACTATAGGGGTTTTTATGTTAAAAACAATCTTTAAGCAAACGTTTACGTATTATTTTCACGTGAATCTTTAACGTAATTCATTTTTTTTACCTATATTTGCAAACGAAAAAAACAGACTGTGCATAAAATTGCGCTATAAATGCGTATTTTTTGCACAGGGGTTTTTGTCTACTTAAACGTACAAATCGAGAGTAAGAAAACAAATTTATATTAGTATAATCTAACCTATAAGTGTATGTCTGGTAATTATAACAGAAAGAAGATTGCGCTTGCAGGTGCGCTCATGTTCATGGTAACAAGCGTCTCTGCGCAAACGGTAAAAGGAGTTGTTACTGACAATACGGGCGAGCCAATCATCGGCGCATCTGTCATGGAGGTAGGTGTAGCTGGCAATGGTGGCGTGACCGACATTGACGGTAACTTCACAGTAAACTTAAAAGGCAAGAGCAAGAAACTGAAGATTTCATACATCGGTATGAAAGCGAAGGAAGTAAGCGTTGCAGGTAAAGAAACTATCGACGTCAAGCTCGAGGATGACAACACCACCCTCAACGACGTGGTTGTAATCGGCTATGGTACAGTTAGAAAGAAGGACCTCACTGGTTCTGTATCTTCTATCAGCGACAAGCAGATTGCCAATATTCCTGTATCTAACGTAAGCGAGGCGATGACCGGTAAGATGGCGGGTGTGAACATCACCACCACCGAAGGTTCACCAGATGCTGACGTGAAGATTCGCGTGCGTGGTGGCGGTTCCCTTTCTCAGGACAACTCTCCACTCTACATCGTTGACGGTTTCCCTGTAAGCTCTATCAGCGACATCGCTCCTAGCGAAATCCAGAGCATCGACGTGTTGAAGGATGCTTCCTCTACAGCCATCTATGGTGCCCGTGGTGCCAATGGTGTTATCATCGTTACAACCAAGAGCGGTTCTGAGGGCAAGACCCAGGTGAACTTCAATGCTTCTCTCGGCTACAAGAAAGTATCTAAGTTGGTAAAGACTATGTCTCCATACGACTATGCATACTATCAGTATGAGTTGGGTAGCACTGACTATGGTAACTACAACGACCTCGACATCTGGAAGTCTATCGAAGGACGTGACTATCAGGATGAGGTATTCGGCCGTACAGGTAACCAGAAGCAGTATAACGTGAACGTAAGCGGTGGTACCAAGGACCTGAAATACAACATCGGTTTCTCTCACAACGACGAGAAGAGCATCATGCAGGGTTCTGGCTATGCCAAGAACAATGTAAACGCCAAGATCAATGCCAACTTGAACAAGTGGTTGTCTCTCGACTTCAATGGCCGTATGGCTTTCACAAAGCTGGACGGTTTGAATGGTGGTGCAGATACCAACGAGTCGAGTGCAGCAAACTCAGTTGTTGCCAACACCGTAAGATGGAACCCGGTAGAGCCTCTCTCCGGCACATCAGACGATGATGAGGAGAACAGCACATCAACACGCCGTAACCCAACAGAGCGTATCACCGATACCTATAAGTATCAGGAGCGTTTCCAGCAGAACTACAACGTAGGCTTGAACTGGAAGCCATTCAAGAACATCACATTCCGCTCTGAGTTCGGCTATGGTTGGAAGTACAACAATACCGACCAGGTTTGGGGTTCTAATGCAACCACCAACTCTAAGTATGGTTACAACGGTCAGCCACAGGTACAGTTCGTTCGTTTGGAGAACAAGAACTGGCGTAATGCAAATACATTGACTTACGACAACAAGAAGCTTTTCCATGGTCGTGACCACATCAATGTATTGGTTGGTCAGGAATGGAGCAGCAGCCAGGACGTAACCCGCACCAACACTTCTGTAGCCTTCCCTACTTCATTCACATTGAACGAGGTATTGGCTAACACAGCAGCAGGTACAGCGCTTCCTAACGAGGGTAACATCAAGGCTGAGGAAAACATTCTCTCTTACTTCGGCCGTATCAACTATACGCTCAACGACAAGTATTTAGCAACATTTACTCTTCGTGCCGATGGTTCCAGCAAGTTTGGCAAGGACAACCGTTGGGGTCTCTTCCCATCAGCAGCCTTGGCTTGGCGTATGTCTGACGAGGAATTCCTGAAGGGTGCTTCCAGCTGGCTTTCCAACCTGAAGGCTCGTCTGAGCTTCGGTACAGCAGGTAACAACCGTATCAACTCTGGTTTGCTGACTACCACCTACTCAATGGCAGACAACACATCAAAGGCTCCATTCTTCGATGAGAACAGAGCTTCTATGCTTGAGCATGGTAAATATCTCTATAATCCAGACTTGAAGTGGGAAACCACAGTGACCCGTAACTTCGGTATCGACTACGGTTTCTTCAATGGACGCATCAGCGGTACATTGGACTTCTACTGGAATACCACCAAGGACCTCTTGATGCAAAGTATCGTTCCTGCCAACACAGGTTACTCTTACCAGTTCCAGAACTTCGGTAAGACCTCTAACAAGGGTGTTGAGTTGGCGCTCAATGCTGTAATCGTAGACAAGAAGAACTTTGGTTTGAACTTCAACTTCAACGTATCTTATAACAAGAACAAGATTGACGAGTTGAACATGGAGAACCCATGGCAGAGTTCTAATTGGAGCGGTTCTACCATTGCCAAGTACGAAGACTTCCGCGTAGAGCAAGGCGGTCGCCTCGGTGAGCTTTGGGGCTACAAGAGCAACGGTTTCTACACCGTGTATGATGCAGCAACAGGCAAGGGTGACTTGGTATTGAAAGCCAACGGCACTTGGGCACTGGCAGAAGGCGTAAAGGACAACAGCTACAAGCTCTTCGGCGGTAACCTCTATCCAGGCGTTGCCAAGGTAGAAGTTGATGAGAATGGTGATGCAGTGAAGCAGCGTCTGGGCAACACCGTACCTACCACAACAGGTGGTTTCGGCTTTGACGGTCACGTTGGTAACCTCGACTTCAACCTGTTCTTCAACTACTCATTGGGCAATAAGCTTGTGAACGGTACCAAGCTTGCCAACTCATTCTACGCTGGTTCAGCCAAGAACTATAACCTTGTAGATGATTTCAACGTAGGCAACCGCTATACCTGGATTGACCCAGCCAACGGTAACAACATCGGTCGCCCATCAGCTAGCCTCATCGCAGAATATGGTGGTGTAGAGAACGTGATGAACCGCTTGAACGAGATCAATGCCAACGCCAATATCTACAATCCAGCAGGCGTATCAACCATGCAGCTCATCAGCTATGCTGTAGAAGATGCATCATTCCTGCGCCTTCAGAACGTAACAGTGGGTTACACCTTGCCAAAGAAGTGGGTAAACAAGTGCTACATGCAGAACGTACGCATCTACTTCACAGGTTACAACCTGCTTTGCTTCACCAACTACTCAGGCTACGATCCAGAGGTTGATACAAGTTCAAAGAAGAACCCAATGACCCCAGGTATCGACTATGCAGCTTATCCAAAGAGCCGCACCTTCGTAGGTGGTATTAATGTTACATTCTAAAATTTATAAGATAATAACAATGAACAAGATATTATATGCATTTGCATTGGCAGGCGTATTAGGATTGTCTTCATGCTCCGACTTCCTGGATCAGACATCTCCATCAGAGATGACTGCTGAGAATACCTACGCCTCACCTTATTATACCAATCTTCGCGTCAATAAGCTCTATGGTGGCATGGGACAGGACCGTACCTACGCACAGGACTTGTCTATCGTATGGAACCTGAACAGCGACTGCGAATTGATTGACGGTCTTGGAAGCAATGCTACCAACACCTCAAGTGAACGTGGTAACATGAACTATAACATGGACCCGGGATGGAGCAAGATCAGCGGCGTATGGGATGCTGAGTATGGTATCATCGAGGATGCCAACCAGATTATTGAGGGTATCCGCAGCAGCGCTACATTAACAGCTGGCGGTGCTAACCAGAAGTCTATGGAACGCAGCCTCGGCGAAGCGCTCACCATCCGTGCCATGGTTTACTTCGACTTGGTTCGTATCTTTGGTGATATTCCGTTCAAGAGAGAGGCATCAAAGTCAGACTTGAGCAACGCTTATCTGGAGAAGACCGACCGCGACGTAATCATGGATTCCCTGATGAACGACCTGGATGAGGCTATCGAGTACTTGCCATGGGCAGACCAGGCAACAGGCTATACCACAGAGCGCACAACCAAGGGCTATGCTCACGCTCTCCTGGCACAGATTGCCATGACACGTGCTGGCTACGTGATTCGCGAGAAAGCAAAGGACGGATATGAGACAGCATCTTACAGCGATGCTACTTATCCAACACAGCGCCCTGGTGCAGCAGACCGCAAGGCTCTCTACGAGCGTGCCCTGAAGCACTGGTCTGCTATCATCAACGACAATACTCACAACCTCAACCCATCTTTCGAGAACGAGTGGTACTTGATTAACCAGCTCTCTCTCGACAAGACTTACCACGAGAACCTCTTCGAGATTCCTTTCGGTGAGAACGTAACAGGAGAGTTGGGTTACACAGTAGGTGTCCGCATGAATGGTGTTACAACAGAATATGGCTATGGCAACTCATCTGGTAAGATGAAGGTTACAGCTCCTCTGCTCTATTCTTACGACAAGAAGGATACACGCCGTGACATCACTTGCGCTAACTTCGAAATCAAGCAGGACGGCAGCAACACTGTTGAGAACATGCTGAAGAATGCTCCTTTCGGTATGTATGTAGGTAAGTGGGATGCCCGCAAGATGAACAACACCTGGTTGCAGAACAACCTGAAGGCTACTGCCAAGCATACCACAGGTATCAACCCTGTGAAGATGCGCTATGCTCAGGTATTGCTCTACTATGCTGAGTGCATGAACGAGTTGGCAGGTAACCCTGATGCCAACTACGAGGGTTCAGCCAATGGTATGACTGCCCGCCAGGCTCTGGAAGCAGTACACACCCGTGCCTTCAACCAGGCTGACAAGAATGAAGCTAAGGCATACGTCAACAACATTGCTTCTGACAAGGACGCATTCTTCAATGCTCTCGTTCAGGAGAACATGTGGGAGTTTGCAGGTGAAGGTATCCGCAAGTACGACCTGATTCGCTGGAACCTCCTCGCAGAAAAGATCAATGAGTTCAAGCAGACTTACCTGGCAGAACTTGCAGACGGTACTTACCAGAAGACCATCTACTTCAACTACCTGGATGAGAAGAAAACCAAGATTGACTTCTCTAGCGTAACATGGTATGGTATTCCTGACGGAAAGACATCTGCTGACTACGAAGGCAGTATCGACTCATTCGGTGCAGCTAAGTTGGATTCTGGTTCAGATACACAGGTTGACGTAAACCTGCCATCTATCAGCAGCGGTTTGGTTGGCGATAACGTAGCAGTGAAGAACCGCTATCTCATGCCAATCGCTTCTACAACCATCTCTGCAACCAACGGTAAGATTCACAACTCTTATGGTTATGCAGACTAATTCATCTTTAATCAAAAAAGACAAGAAAATGAAGAGCATTAAAAACATATTGGGCACAGCATCTATGATGGCATTAACTCTGTCGGCTACTTCTTGTACCGATGGCAATGACTGGGACGTAGATGGCAGCCTGTCAAGATTGTTCGGTCTCAACGGTGACAAAATCACCGTTGAAACTGCCGAAACATCAGCTACTGTTACATTCTCTGCCTTCACATCAAAAGCAGTTCCTTCACCAGAATACTATGTATTCGAGGTAAGCAAGGACTCTCTTTACGAGGGTGTTGAGAATGCTAACATCATCAAGTTCGGAGAAGATAAGACCTTGACTTCTTCTCCAGTAGTTCTCTCTGGTCTCGATGGCGACAGCAAGTACTACATGCGTGTAAAGGCTATGTCTTCTACTGCTAACGAGTCTAAATGGGTTTACTACAAGGATGGCTCATCTTTCAAGACCAAGGCTGAACAGTTATTCAACGAGCTTACTACAGCCGACCTCTTTGAAGACCACGTTAATTTCTCTTGGACTCCAGGTGCTACAGTTACCCATATCACAATTGTCAACGCAGCAGATCCAGAGGATAAGAGCAAGCATGAACTTACCGCAGACCAAATTGCTGCTGGTAAAGTTACTTACTCTAACGTGAAGCCAACAACCACTTACATCGCCACCTTATATAATAACGATGTAAAACGTGGTCAGTTGCAATTCACTACACCTGCAGCAATGCCATCTGCAAACTATAAGTACACGCTCCCAAGCGATGTGAATGTTATCTCCCAGACTCTCATTGAAGAGATTGCAGAGCAGGCCAAAGCTGCAGCAGGAAACGAGACTAACTATAGTGCAACTATCGGTATTCCTGCTGGTGCCACAGTTTCTCTCTACGGCACAAATGATTCAGATGGTGGCAAGACCAACGTAACCATCCCAGACGGAATGTCTGTTACATTCTTCGGTTTGGCAGGTGGTGATGCGCCTACCATCAATCTTGACAAGAACTTCGATGTTGCAGGTTCTCATGCATTCATCAAGTTCCAGAACGTGAAATTGGAAGAGAATGGTGCTGGCTACTTCATCAACCAGAGCAAGGCTTGTACCATAAGCGAGTTCACTTTGGAGGATTGCGAGGTTAGCAATATCAAAACATCATTCTTCCGTATCCAGGGAAGTGATGCTAAGTCTATCGGCAAACTTACCTTGAAGAACAGTATCTTCACCAAACTCTGTGCAGGTTATGGTTTCATCCACATTGATGCAGGCAGCGGTAAAGGTCATCTCGACAACGTAGAGATTGACGGCTGTACATTCAACAGTATCTGTGTAACCGGTAAGGTATTTATCTTCAGCAAGAAGACAGATATGCAGGACATCACCATCAAGAACAGCACATTCTACAACTGTAATGGTAACGGCCAGTTCTTCGTTGACTTCAACGCTGACACATTTGGACCAAACACATTCACAATTGAGAACTGTATCTTCGGTAAGAGTGCTGATGAGGCTACCAACAAGAACATCAGAAGCAAGACTCCAGCTACTGTAGCCAACAGCTTCAGAACAACAGACTTCTTCAAGGTGATTAAGGGCGTGAATGATACAGAATTCAGCTCTGAGCAGTTGTTCACAGACCCAGCCAATGGCAACTTCACCATTAAGGCTGGTACTTTGAAGGAAAAGGCTGGTGACCCACGCTGGTATGTAGTAGAGGATTAATCCACAAGGATTAACATCTAATTATAAATTTAAGAAAAGTGCAATGCTTATATGGAGCATTGCACTTTTTTATTTCCTACTATTGTAATAAACAACGATGATAGCAGATGAATTGCGTAATCGTTTTCGTGTTTTTTATACATTGATTGCATCAGTAATCAAAAGAAAAGTAGTAACTTTGCCAAAAAGAAATTAAGCCTAAAAAATATGAATAGAAAAATGATCAAAACCATCGTGCTCGCTGCACTCATGGCTGTGCCTTTCTTTGCTAAGGCACAAACTTTTGCCGGCATCACTGCTGAGCAGAATGCACAAAATACCCCTGCGGGTTGGACTGCAGTCAACTTGCCTCAGTTGCCTGCTATCACTTCGACAAATACATTTAACATCAAGGATTATGGTGCCTCTACATCTGCAGCAGATAATACCAAGGCTATCCAGAAAGCTCTTGATGCAGTTCCTTCAACTGGCGGTATGGTCGTAATACCTGCCGGTACCTGGATGTTTGGTAGCACAGACCAGATGACCAGCAAGACCGAGGTGCTCAGCATCAAGTCTAAGACAGTTCTCCACCTTTGCGCAGGAGCAACCTTGAAGCTCGTAGAATACGGCAAGGCTCCAAACAATAAGACTGTATTCATTGGTTGCAAGAACAAGAACCAAAGCGACATTGTTATAGAGGGTGAAGGTGAAACTTCTATTATTGACGGTCAGGGAGCCCGCAGGTGGAAGGCTCGCGACAACAAGGAGAAATTCAATCCGGGAGCGATGATCCGTTTCGAGAAAGGCAGCCGATTCCTGATTCGCAATCTCAAGGTCCAGAATACTCCGGGTGTCAACATTACCTTGAGTAACAGCAATGGAGCCAACAATGGTACTGTTCATGATGTAACCATCTATAACCCTTCTTCAGAAACCAAGACTGAACAGCCTTCTCATAACACAGACGGTATCTCTATCTGGGGGCACCACATGAACATCTATAACTGCAACATCAGTACAGGTGATGATAACGTAGTTTGCGATGACAATGCACAGTATATCCATGTTTGGAACTGCGACTTTGGTACAGGACATGGTGCTTCTATCGGTAGCTACACCAAGAACATCAAGCATGTATGGTTCGATAACATCACCATGAACGGAACAACAGCAGGAATCCGCATGAAGACGGGTATCAATAGCAATGGTACACTGCGTGGCGGTGGCGAGGAGGATTGGAAGTTCACCAACTTCACCATGACCAAGGTTAAGAACCCATTCTCTATCGACTGCTACTACGACAAGAACTACAACAGCGATCCTGCCGTAGATAAGGCAAATGCCAGAGCTCTTGATAGTACTACCCCAACCTACAATGGCATCCTGCTCCAGAACGTGAAGACAACAGATGTTTGTACAGGCAACGCTATCTTCCTGATTGGTCGTCCTGAGAGCCACATCAAGAACGTGACACTCGACAATGTACAGATCAAGGCAAAGAAGGGTATCGACATCCGTTTCGTAGATAATCTCGTATTCAAGAATAACTCCAAGATTACCGTAAGCAGCGGTTCTATCTGGCTTAAGAAGTATGACTCCACATACAAAGACGAGTGCGGTGCTACATCTACCGGTTCTACAGGCATTCAGAACATCACTGCCATCGCTAAGGTTGCCGATAACAACGTTTACGACTTGAGCGGTCGCGTGGTGAAAACCAATGCCAAGGCAGAAGACCTGAACTGCCTCAAAAAAGGGATCTATATCTACAACAACAAGAAATACGTAGCTAGATAATTCATTTAAACATCGGTAACAATGAAAATAAAATCGCATTCACTCCTGTGCATTCTCGCCACCATCGCATTGAGTTCTCCGCTCTCTGCGCTGAGCGTGAATGCCCAGAAAGCGGTATCCAAGACATGGAATCCGAACCTGAAGAACGGAATGTACCGCAACCCGGTTATTGACGCCGACTACTCAGATCCTGACGTATGCCGTGTGGGCAATGACTACTATATGACATCCTCTTCTTTCCAGTGTTTCCCAGGCTTGCAGATTCTGCACAGCACCGACCTGGTAAACTGGGAGATTATCGGTGCTGCCCTACTCGATGACTATCCGGTTTTGCCAGAATACCAGGGCACCGAACTGGATTGGCGCAAGAAGGTTCAGCATGGTAACTACGTGTGGGCACCCTCTATCCGCTATCATGACGGATGGTTCTATATCTACTGCGGTGATCCAGACCAAGGACTCTTCATGACCAAGACACAAGATCCACGCGGTCCTTGGGAGCCTATCACCTGGGTGATGAAGGGAAAAGGTCTTATCGACTGCTGCCCTCTCTGGGATGAAGACGGCAAGGCTTATCTTTCACATGGATGCGCCGGTTCCAGAGCCGGTATCAAATCGGTGTTATTCGTAGCTCCAATGTCACCAGACGGCACCAAGGTTATCGGTCCTTCACGCATCGTATATGACGGTCATGAAGACCAACCTACCATCGAGGGTACCAAATTCTACAAGCGCAACGGATATTATTATATCATGAGTCCTGCGGGCGGAGTAAAGTATGGCTGGCAGGTAGAACTGCGTTCCAAAAATCCATACGGTCCTTACGAGGAGTATGTAGGCATAGCACAGGGAAAGAACAAGAAGGTAAACGGCCCTCACCAGGGTGCATGGGTAGATACCCAGAACGGAGAGGACTGGTTCCTCCACTTCCAGGATAAGCACGCTTATGGTCGTGTGGTTCATCTGCAACCAGCCAAATGGGTAAACGACTGGCTCGTTATCGGAGACGACAAGGATGGTGACGGCTGCGGTGACCCTGTTCAGCAATGGAAGAAGCCAAACCTGCCATCAAGCGGTAACTTCCAGCCTAAGGAATCGGATGATTTCAACAGCATAGATTTAGGTCTGCAATGGCAGTGGAACGGTCCTTACAGTCAGTACTGGTACTTCTGTGATGCCAAGAACTCCAAGTTGCGTCTCTATGGCGTGCAGCAGGCAGAAGATGTAAAGAACCTGTATGATTTGCCAAACCTCCTGCTCCAGAAACTCCCTACCGAGAACTTTACTGCTACTGCCAAGGTGAAGTTCATACCTAACCGCACCGAGGCTTACAAGGAGAAAGATAAGGTACTGGGCGAAAGCGCCGGCATGATCATGCAAGGCATGGACTATGCGGCACTCAAGTTTGTTGATACCAAGGAAGAGGGTGTTGTTTTGCAATATGTAACCTGCGAGAAGGCTGAGAAGGGAAAGGCTGAGAAGGTGGTAAAGCAAGTGGCCATCAAGACCAGCAAGCAGCCTCAACCTTACACCGTGAAGTATGCCGTAGATGATATTCCTTCTTCCCGCATCGCCACTCAGGATGTATGGCTCCGCGTGAAGGTTCATAGCGAAGGCATCGCCAACCAGATACAGGCTATCGCTGAATGGAGCTACAGTCTGGATGGTAAGAAATTCACCAAGATAGGCAATCCTTTCACTGTGCGTGAAGGCAAGTGGATTGGTGCCAAGCTCGGTTTCTTCAACACCCGCACAGCCAAGAAGAACGATGCTGCCTTCTTCGACGTAGACTGGATTCATTTCGAAAAATAACGCTTTCCAGCTAACGCGTTATTTCAGAGAATATTTTGGGAAATTAAAAAATCCCCCTCATTGCAAATCAATGCAGCGAGGGGGATTAATCTTTATGAGTAATCTAAAAATTCTAATCTTTCTTTTCTTCTGTAGGCTTAGCCTTTGTTGTTTTCTTGGCAGGAGCCTTCTTGGCAGGAGTCTTCTTGGCTGCAGGCTTAGCTGCGGTCTTCTTGGCAGGAGCAGCCTTGGCAGGCTTCTCGCCATGGTGCTTCTCAGCCTCCTTCTCTATCTTTTCAATCTTAGCCTGAAGACGGACAATCTCCTTGTCCTTCATCTCTATCTCTTCATCCTGATTCTTGATGGTAGTAAGCAAGCCCTCCAGCTGATCGTTATCAACATCAGCAGGATAGAGGTCGTTCACACGGTTGATGAAGTCACCAAGAATGTTCATATAGTTAGTGAAAGCATCGAAAGGACTTGAATAGATACCTCTGTCAAGACCCACATTGCTTGGCTTGGTAGTCATGAAGCGGAAGTTGTTACTTGCCTGCAGGTAATCCCAGTCCTGATTGATACGTGGATCGTTGGCGATACGTACACGGTCTGCCACACTGTAAAGCTTGTTGAAAGCCTCACGCTGCATCGGGTTACCCAACCATGAACTTACATCACGCTCCTCGTCTACCCAACTCAAAGTATCAGGCACATTCACCTCGCCTACCGACTTGATCTTCTTGCAGATTTCTGTAGGTGTTGAGAAGGTGATGCCACGGTCCTTGGCACACTGAGGCAAAGCCTTCATAAACTCGAGGATGTTGCTTGACAGAGGCTGGGCAATACCAAGAGCAGAAAGCTCCATGAAGATATTGATAACCTGCTCCTCCTCTGGGAAGGCAGCAATCCGGTTCATATAGTTGTCGGCAAAGAGTGGATAACCGTCCCAATCGCTGTTACTGAAACGCAGAGAGATATCATCGCTCAGGTTCACATCGCGCAAAAGGAGCTTCAACTTAGGGTTCAGGGCGCAATGGTAAACATAGTGAGGAGACTTCCAGCCGAGCACGTGCTTGGCACCCTCGGTGAGCATACCAATGAATCCCATGTTGGCAACATCGTTACCGATATCATCGCTGTAGATGAGAGAAGAGTTGCGCAATACGGTAGGTTTCTTACCGAAATATTCCTCTATCTTGGTGCACTGGCGCATCACCTCGTCCTTGAAACTTGCCTCATTAACCAGAGAAGCAAGTCCGTGAGAGTAAGGCTCAGCCAGGAACTCTACACAACCCGTATTGTTGAGTTGCTGAAGTTTCTCCAGTACCTGAGGAGCATGAAGCTCCAACTGCTCCATACCCACACCCGAAAGCGAGAAAGCTACCTTGAAATACTTGCCGTTCTTTTCAATCATCTCCTGAAGGGCATTCAAGGCTGGCATATAAGAGCGCTCAGCAATCTCGTTGATGCTACGGTCGTTCTCGTAGTCATCATAGTAATAATGGTCGGTACCGATGTCGAAGAAGCGGTAGCGTTTCAGATGGGTAATCTGATGTATCTCGAAATATAAACAAATTGTTTTCATACTTTGAACTTTAATTTTTGAACTTTGAACTTTATGATTAGCCCTTTAACATTTAACATTCAACATTTAACATTCAACATTAAACATTACTTCCACCCTAAGGTCTTGAGGTACAGGTCTTTGATGCGGGCTCCCACTTTCTCCCAGGTAATCTGGTCTACTTCTTTCTTGCCTTCCTCTGAGAGATAATCGAAAAGACTCTCGTTGTGACAGATGCTGTAGATGGCATCGGCAAGGGCATGGATATCCCAGTAGTCTACCTTGATACAGTTGGACAGGATTTCTCCACATCCACTCTGCTTGGAGATAATGGTTGGTGTGCCGCACTGCATAGCTTCCAAAGGTGAGATACCGAACGGCTCGCTCACAGATGGCATCACGTAGACATCACTGTCTTTCAGACATTCATAAACCTGTTTTCCGCGCATAAAGCCAGGGAAGTGGAACCGGTCGGCAATGCCTCTTTCGGCAGCGAGATAAATCATCTGGTCCATCATATCGCCCGAACCTGCCATACAGAAACGCACATTGCGGGTACGGTGCAATACCATGTTGGCAGCCTCAACGAAATATTCAGGTCCCTTCTGCATGGTAAGACGTCCCAGGAAGGTTACTACCTTCTCCTTGCCCTTATGATTTGGGCGTGGAATATCCTGCCACTCCTGCTTCAATGGGTATACGGCATTGTGCATGGCGAAACACTTGCGTGGATCCTGGTGATACTGGTGAATCACCGTCTGGCGGGTCAGTTCGGATACACACATGATGCAGTCGGCATTATCCATACCGTCTTTCTCAATAGCATAAACGGTAGGGTTCACCTTTCCACGGCTACGGTCGAAATCAGTAGCATGAACGTGGATGCACAATGGTTTGCCACTCACGCGCTTGGCATGAATTCCGGCAGGGAATGTAAGCCAGTCGTGAGCATGGATAATATCAAATTCCTCTGAACGGGCTACAACTCCGGCAATGATGCTATAGTTGTTGATCTCGTCATGAAGATTTGACGGATAACCACCGGCAAATTCCATACAGCCGAGGTCATTTACATGCATATAGTTAAAATCGGCATAGATGTGGTCACGGTAGCGGAAATAATCGTCCGGATTCATGATATTGCCTACGCGCTGCTGCACATAGTCGTGATTTACATCTCGCCAGGCGATAGGCACACTGTTCATTGCCACAATCTTGCAGGCACTGCGGTCCTCATCACCGAAAGGATGAGGCAGACACAATGTGATATCAACATCGCCCTGGGCATGAAGTCCCTGGGAGATACCAAAGTTGGCAGTTGCCAAACCACCAAATACGTGAGGAGGATACTCCCATCCAAACATTAAAACTTTCATATAGCAGTCCTCCTATTATTAATATTGATATTTTTCAAGTAACTCGAGCGCACGCAGAATCTCAGCCACATTCATGGCGAAAGAGATGGCACCACGACCTGCGAATGGAGGGTTTCCATCGAAGAGTTCGCTGATGGTACCGAGACAGTGGGAAGACATTTCGTCCTCATAACCTACCATCTGGCGTTCGATAAAGCTCAAACGGGTACGCTTATAGAGTTTCAGACTTGCCTCCATATAGAAGCCACCGAGCCATGGCCATGCCGTACCCTGATGGTAAGCATAGTCGCGCTGGGTCTGCGGACCTACATAAACAGGATTATATCCGCCGCTCTTTGGCGAGAGTGAACGCAATCCCTTAGGAGTAAGGAGTTCGCGTGTACAGATATCAAGAACCTGCTTCTTCTGGTCTTGCGACAATGGAGAATAGTCGAAAGCCACTGCAAATATCATGTTCGGGCGAACGCTCCAGTCCATCATATTGCCGTCTACATAGTCGTAGAGATAGCCATATTCATTGAGGAAGGTATCGAGGAACGCCTGCTTGGTCAGCTCAGCCTGAGCCAGGAGTTTCTGCTGGCTGTCTTCTTCGCCTACTGTTGCAGCAAGAGAAGCACAGAAGCACAAAGCATTATACCACAAAGCATTAAACTCTACGATATAACCTGTACGTGGAACCACTGGTCTGCCGTTGGCAGTAGAGTTCATCCAGGTAACAGCCTTGTCCTTACCATCGGTATAGAGCAATCCGTTCTCTTCGAGCTTCAGGTTCGGATGCTTGTTATCCTGGATAAAGCTGATAACATCCTTGATAAACTGTCCATACTTCTTGAAGCATTCTTCCTTGCTGGTTTCCTTGGCATACTGCTGTAAAGCCCAGACAGCCCACAATGGCACGTCAGGCTGCTCTATCTCAGCAATATGAACGCTGACCGGCTTGCCTTCCATAAACTCGTAGTATCCCTTCATGGCAGTCTTCATCACCAGTTCGAAGTAGTCATCTTCCTCGATAGAGAGGGTGAGACCCGGAAGAGCGATGAATGTATCGCGGGCTCGGCACTTGAACCAAGGGTAACCTGCCAGGATATAACGGTCATCGTTCTTTTCACGACGATGGAACTGATGAGCCGCATTGACCAGACAGTGGAAGAAATTGTCACGAGGCGAACGCTCATCCACTTCCTTGTCGAAGAGCTTCTTCAGGCTGACCGCCTTGATTTCTGATGTAGAAGCAGCAAAGACGATGGTTTCGCCTTTCTTGATATCCATTTCAAAATAGCCAGGAACATAGAGGTCTTCGTTAGAAGCATAACCTCTCTCCTGCTCCTTTGGATATTCCACGCCACGATACCAATCTGGACAGAATTTAAACTCGTTCTTCTTGGAGAACTGCATATAGAGATCAGGATAACCTGCATACATACAGGTCTTGATGCCATGATCTACCTCAGAATAATCACGAGATGCGGTAGCATTCTCATGAGTAAACTGACGGACACTGCGGAAAGCCAGAAAAGGACGGAAACGAAGGGTTGTAGCCGAATGGCCGTCTACCAGGGTATAGCGAATCAGAATGCGATTCTCATAATGCTGGAATACAACTTCCTTTTTCAGGATAACACCACCTACGCGATAAAGGGTAGTTGGCACTTTATCACAATCAAACTCACGAATGTACTTGTGGCCCATCGGACTGTAGTTGTTGCCCTGGTACTTGTGCAAGCCGAGGTTAAACTCTGCTCCATGCTGAATCACCGTAACATCCAGCGAACTCAAGAGCACATGATTCTCATCGTCCAGTTCTGGAACCGGCACGACAAGTAATCCGTGATACTTGCGGGTATTACAGTCTACAATCGTTGAGCACGAATATGCACCCGAGCGATTTGTTCTCAACAACTCCTTAGGCAACGACTCTTGAAGATTCGTCATAAGGGCCTTTTCGAATTTTAGATAACTCATAGATCTATATTAAGGTTCTATATTTTTGTTGACTAAATTAATTGCTTTCAAAGGTAACACTTTTTTGTGGTATAACAAAGCTTTTTGTATGCCATTTTTAGAAAAAATGCTTGATTATTTCGAGAAAAAGCATTACTTTTGCACTCAGTTTTCAGTTTAAAAGATTTGTACACATGGCAGCTAGAGGAAAATACGATAAAGAAAATATAGCAATGCTGATTGCTAAGCTATGGGGAGGCATCACTGATGACCAGTTCGATTTACTGAAAGAACATCTGGAAATCAAGAAGTATAAGAAGAACGAAATCATCTACAAGAACGAGGGTACTCCTGAATATGCACTATGTCTCATAGCGGGAAAAGTGAAGATATACAAAGAAGGTATCGGTGGCAAGAGCCAGATTATCCGTGTTATCAAACCGATTGAATTTTTTGGTTTCAGAGCCTATTTTGCGGATGAGATATACAAGACGGCAGCCATGTCGCTGGAAAACTGCGTCGTTGCCCAGTTCCCGCTGGCAGTTCTCATGAAACTGCTCTCCAAGAGTTTCAACATCGGCTTCTTCTTTATCAAATATCTCAGTGTGGAAATAGGTAAATCGGACGACCGTACCGTGAACCTCACCCAGAAACATATCCGTGCCCGACTTGCCGAGGGACTGATATTTCTGAAAGACTCTTATGGGTTAGAAAAAGACGGAAAAACTCTTGACATCCGATTGAGTCGTGAAGATCTGGCAAATCTCTGTAATATGACAACGAGCAATGCCATCCGTACGCTCTCAGCCTTTTCGGCAGAAGAACTCATTAAGACTGAAGGAAGAAAAATCAAAATCTTACAGGAAGAAGAAATCATAAAAATAGCAGAACTCGGATAAAGTTCTGCTATTTTTTATTTATATGTTTTACTCAAGTTTCGCAAGTTCAGGAGTTAAAGGAGTTAAAGAAGTTATCGCTCCCTACGGTCGCTGAGGAGTTAAGACAATAGTCTTTTTGGCGTAGTTTTTAAGCAGCAAGACATACGTCTTAACTCCTTAACTCCCTTAACTCCTTTAACTTCCTGACATGCGAAAGTTCAGTGTTTTACATTATACGTTTTTCTTGATACATTCCCCTTATTACGGGCATACTGGTTATACGGGTATCAGGAAATTGATAACCTCCTGAATTACAGTAATCTGGAATGGGCCTACCGGTGTATTCATCAATCTGCCATCAATACCTATCAGGGCATGCTGGGCATCGAGCACCTCTACCTCTCGGGTACGGTAAGGATGCACACTCTTATGGTTGAGGAACTTACCTTTCACAAAAAGATAGATTCCCTCGAAGAGCTGGGTTGTCTTAGGATGAGATACCACCGACACATCGAGCAGTCCGTTATATGGCACAGCATTCGGAGTCTGTCCATATCCTGTTCCATTGCCTATACACATCGTCATCACTCTACGCTTGATAACATCCGAATTGATTTTCACATGCATCTTATAGTCCAGACGCTGGAATATCATCAGGATAAAGGAACAGAGAAACGACAGGGTACGTGAACCGAAGATATGATGGGTTTTTCGTCTCAGGTTCATGATGGCGGCGATGAGTCCGATATTGATACAGTTGAGGAAATAGCGACGGCATTTCTCCCCCTTCTTGTTCACATAGCGGATACAACCGAGGTCAATCTTTCTGATACGACGTTTTTTCAGCGACGCCACCGTCTTCTCGATATCGCTGTCGCTGAATCCCCAGAAGTGGGCAAAGTCGTTCATCAGTCCGTTAGGAATAACACCCAGTGCCACATCTTCTCTTTCTTTCGGATCTATCTGCATCAGACAGTTTACGGCATCATTGAGCGCAGAATCTCCACCAACGATGACAATGGTCTTATAACCATTGTTGATAAACATTCTGATGAGCCGTTCTACGCTCTTCTGATTCTCGCTCTGCACAAAGTCGTAATCCACGCCCTGCTGCTTGAGCACCTTCTCTATTTTTTCCCAGCGCTTGTTACTTCGCCAGCCTCCTCTAGGGCAATAAAGCAGCCCCCATTTATTCTCGTTTACCATTGTCTCTTCTTTGTAATTTGAAAGTTGTATAAAATATCACTTCCGCCCAGCCACCGTTGCATCCGATTCCATCGGATGCCAGCCCTAGCCAGATTCCAGGCCGCAGCCTAGCTTCTCATCAGCTCCAAAACCGTCTCCACCTTTTTCTCCATTGGCTGCAATGCATCTACCCAATGGATAGTAAAGCCTCTGCGCTCCATACCTCTGAACCACGTCATCTGCCTTTTGGCAAACTGATGGATTGCAATTTCCAGACCGCGATACATCTCATCGTATGAAGTCTTACCGATCACATATTCTGTAATAAACTTATATTCCAAACCATAATAGATGAGATTTTCGGCAGGAATACCACGATCTAGCAGTCCCTTGATTTCATCTACCATTCCCTCATCCAATCGCTGTTTCAGTCTCCGTGAAATTTTCTCCCTTCTTGCGTCCCGGTCTATGCTGACACCGATAATCAGCGAATCAACCGCAGGGAGTTCACGTTCGGGCATCGGATGCTCCAGATTATAGCTTTCAATCTCTATCGCCCGGATAGCTCGCTGTGCTGTATCCACGTCTGTGCGATTGTGCATATTAGAACCCGTTTTCGCCTTCAACTCTTTCAGTATCAGCGTAAGTTCCTCTAAACTCTTATGAGCCAATGACTCACGGAGTTCCGGGTTCTGCGGAACAGGTGAGAGATGATAACCTTTCAGCACCGACTCAATATAGAGTCCTGTACCTCCACATAATATCGGAAATGCCCCTCTCTTCTGAATATCCTGATAGACATCATAAAAATCCTGCTGATATTCAAAGAGATTATATTTCGTACCAGGCTCACAGATGTCAATGAGGTGATAAGGTATCTGCTTGCCATGAATGGTATAGTCAGCCAGATCCTTACCCGTACCTATATCCATGCCGCGATATACCTGCCGGCTGTCAGCACTAATGATTTCAGCACCCTTGGCAGGGGTACCCGACAAATGGGCACCCAGGCTATTGATCCTGGCTGCAAGAGCGGCAGCAAGACTCGTCTTACCACTCGCCGTAGGTCCCAATATGGTTATCATCGAATATTTCATGCCGCAAAGTTAAATGAAATTATTGAGAAAACAAAATAAAATGAAAAGAAATTCTCACTTATAAAAACAAAAAGCCGTCCAGCATTGAAAAAATGCTGGACGGCCATATACTTAATCGTTAAGAGGCAACGAATTAACCGTTGTGCTTCTTCATGATCTTGATCA
>ERZ1034691.787-NODE-787-length-22746-cov-12.498876_pt1 | contig 22746 bp, 17 predicted proteins | sample MGYA00520638_ERZ1034691 | MGnify/ENA primary metagenome ERZ1034691 (study PRJEB33766, sample SAMN09781763) | gut metagenome | biome: gut microbiome | host: Homo sapiens | place: Madagascar | study: EMG produced TPA metagenomics assembly of the PRJNA485056 data...
CGGTACAAAGCAAGCTCGTTTGTACGGTTGCTTATATTGTTTTTTAAAAAAATATTGCTGCCTACTTGCGTTCTTGCCAAATTGTGATAAAATGTATAGGTTCGAGTTAATTTATAAGCTATATTAATAGGAAAAGACACTATTTTGGAATGGTTCGTTTCTTTTCCACACAGAAGAAAGAGAGATTTTTTATGAAACAGAAACGTGAAGACGTACGTAACATAGCAATCATCGCCCACGTTGACCATGGTAAAACAACATTAGTCGATGAACTTTTAAAACAGAGTGGTGTATTCCGTGAGAATCAGGAAGTTGCTGAACGTGTCATGGACTCCAACGATATTGAGAAGGAACGCGGTATCACAATCCTCTCTAAAAATACAGCGATCACTTATAAAGGAACAAAGATCAACATCATTGACACTCCTGGTCATGCCGATTTCGGTGGCGAGGTAGAACGTGTCCTTAAAATGGTAAACGGTGTTATCCTTGTCGTAGATGCATTCGAAGGTGTTATGCCTCAGACCAAATTCGTTCTGATGAAAGCTTTAGACTTAAAGCTCCCGGTTATCGTCTGTGTCAACAAAGTTGACCGTCCGGAAGCCCGTCCAAATGAAGTTGTGGACGAAGTGTTAGAGTTATTTATGGATCTGGATGCCTCTGACGAGCAGTTAGACTGCCCATTCCTTTTTGCTTCCGCAAGAGACGGTTATGCCGTTCGTGAAATCCACGACCTTGTAAACAACAAAAAAGATATGACACCATTATTTGAAACTATTTTAGATTACATTCCTGCTCCGGAAGGTGATCCTGAAGCACCGACACAGGTACTGATCAGTACCATTGATTACAATGAATACGTTGGACGTATCGGTATCGGTAAGATCGACAATGGTTCCCTGAAAGTAAATCAGGAAGCGGTCGTAGTCAACCATCACGATCCTGACAAGAAGAAAAAAGTCCGCATCAGCAAATTATACGAATTTGACGGATTAAATAAGGTAGATGTCGAAGAAGCAAATATTGGTTCCATCGTTGCCATTTCCGGTATCGCAGATATCCATATCGGAGATACGATCTGCTCCGTAGAGAACCCGGTAGCGATCCCATTCCAGAAAATCTCCGAGCCGACTCTTTCCATGAACTTCATTGTAAATGACAGTCCATTGGCAGGTCAGGAAGGAAAATACATTACTTCCCGCCACTTAAGAGACCGCTTATTCCGCGAGCTGAATACAGATGTTTCTCTCCGTGTAGAAGAAACAGATTCTCCGGACAGTTACAAAGTTTCCGGTCGTGGCGAATTACATTTATCTGTATTGATTGAAAATATGCGTCGTGAAGGATATGAATTTGCAGTAAGTAAAGCAGAAGTATTATATCACACAGACGAAAATGGCAAGAAATTAGAGCCTATGGAGCTTGCTTATGTCGATGTTCCGGATGAATTTACCGGTGCTGTTATCGACAAATTAAGCCAGCGTAAAGGTGAAATGTTAAATATGAAACCTCTGACAGGCGGATACACAAGACTTGAGTTCAATATCCCGTCCCGTGGTCTGATTGGTTACAGAGGCGAATTTATGACAGATACAAGAGGTAACGGTATCATCAACACCATTTTCAATGGCTATGATACTTACCGTGGCGAAATTGCTTACCGCCAGCTTGGTTCCCTCATTGCATTCGAATCCGGCGAATCTGTTACTTACGGTCTGTTTTCCGCACAGGATCGTGGTACTTTATTTATCGGACCTGGTGAAAAAGTATACGCAGGTATGGTCATCGGTTCCTGCTCCAGAAATGAGGATATCGAGTTGAACGTATGTAAGAAGAAACATCTGACTAACACACGTTCCTCTTCCGCAGATGAAGCCTTAACCTTAGTTCCACCTAAGATTTTAAGCTTAGAGCAGGCACTTGACTTCATCGATGTCGATGAATTATTAGAGGTTACTCCGGAATCCCTTCGTATCCGTAAGAGAATTTTGGATCCAACTTTAAGAAAAAGAGCAAATTTTAAGAAATAAGAAGCGGCTCTACGCCTTTCTTCCAGAAACTATAAAAACCTATGCAACATTCAACGACAAACAGGAGAATATGTATGAAAAAAATATGTACATTTTTCGGATTTTTGATATCCATGTGTCTGCTGCTGAATGTCGGTTTTAGCTCTCTGTCCGTAAAGGGCGCAGCTGCCGGGAATACAGAACAGACTTCTGATCCAAACTTCACAAATTTAATCGTATTTGCCCGATTTGCAGATGAAGATGAATTTGTGGATGATATTTATCAAGGTGCTTCTGTGCTGGAGATCACAGACAATTCGTATAATACTGCCTATTATTCCGTGGGCGATTACTACCGGAATGCCTCCGCAGACAAATTGCGAATGAATAGTCTTTATCTGTTTGATAACGGCGGTTCCCTGCAGTTGAAACATGAACGCGGTTACTATGCCGGTTACAGTGCAGATAATCCAATCGGTTATAAAACAAGTGGTGAAAAAGCCTACCGCATGTACGAGCTGCGCACCGATTGGTCTGATGCCATAAACAAAGCTATCCAGAACGGAAACCACATTACGAATTGCGATGGCAGCCAGACATACAGTTATGAGGATCTTGACAAAAACCGGGATGGAAAGATCGATTCCATTACTGTTATCTATAAAAACACGACACAAAATATTGTGATAAACCGCTCTGATCCGCTTTGGAACTATAAGGATTATGCAGACTATGTGGAGATCAATCTTGGCGATGGCAGGATGCTTCAAAGCAAATATTATGTACAGGTCATAAATAACTACTCAACTCTGTATAAGGCAAACAATGATCAAAAACCGATCGTTTCATTGAAGTCTCCGATCCATGAAATGGGGCATATATTTGGTCTGCTGGATTTATACAATTCATCAAATCAAACGCCGGTTTATTTCATGTCTGCCATGGCAAATGCCATCTCACCTGTTCCACAGGGACTTTCGATCAAAGAAAAAGAGGCTCTGGGATGGACAGACCATAGTACTCTAAAGACGATCACAGAACCGGGTAAATACAAAGTAAAGCTCAGCGGCACAGCCACCGGTACTGACGACTGTATCGGATATAAAGCAGGCATTCCGGAACTGAACAGGACACTGTATCTGGAATACAGAAACTTCTCAACAGATGGCAGCAAATATGATAAGTCAGAGAAGCAGCTGACCAATTCAGAAACATCGAACATAAAATCCGGTTTAGTCTGTTATCTTGCGCAACCTGACATCCGCTTTCCAAGCAATCTAAATGGAAAACCGGGAAATTGGGCACTGGAAGTTATGGGCGGTACACAATCCACAAAATCGGATGCAGCCCTTGGCGTAAATGATTCCCTTCAGGTTACAGACAAACTCAAAGTGACTGTCACTGCCATAGAAGGGGATGTCCTTACTTTTCAAGTTGATGGCGAAGTAGAAAAACATGTGCATTCCGGTGGACAGGCGACCTGCACGAAAAAAGCTGTCTGCGAAGATTGTGGCGAGGAATACGGAGAAGTAGATGCAACATGCCATTTGAATCTCCAGCGACAGGGCTTTAAAGAGCCAACACAGGAGGAAACCGGATATACCGGTGATCTGGTATGTACAGATTGTAATGCCATAGTCGAAACTGGTGAGGTCATTGATAAATTACCTGTCACTCCACCTGAAGGAAAACCGGAACCGGAAATACCGCCTGTATCTCCTGATAGTAAGCCACCGGTCATGCTGGAAGGAAACAAAATAGAAGTAAGTAAAAATCCGGACAATCACTCCGGTGCTGTATTTCGTTCAGATGCATCCTTTGATACCTTTGTTCTGGTAATGGTAGATAATATTGAATTAGTGAGGGACAGAGACTATACTGCCCGCTCCGGAAGTACTATCATAACTTTACTTCCATCCTTCCTTGCCGGTCTTTCCGAAGGAGCTCACAACATTGCCATTGTATCAACAACCGGAACGGCAACGGCGGATTTTTCTGTAATTTCAGATCCTGCCCCGGCGCCACCAGCTCCGGTGCCACCGGCATCCGCACCTGTGCCACCGGCTTCAGGTAATACGAACACTGATGGCGTATCTACAGAAACTGTGGCAGATCCGGTTTCCGGAACTGCTTCTACAGCCGGATCTGCCAATGTATCCGGCAACAGTTCTTTACCTGATACCGCTCAGATGAAGAAAGACTCCTCCGGCACAGACATAAAATCACCACAATGTGGAGAGAAAAACTGTTTCACTCTCTTATTGGAAGATTTCATAGAAATATTTAAAAAAATATTAATATTCTTAGGTTTTTCATCTAAGATCTGAAAAAACACACAGGACAGCTCTTATGTTAAGCTGTCCTGTGTGTTTTTTTCCAAAAGTGATTGATAGATTTTCTGCACGTCATAATCCGGTGCGTTCTGACGAAGTACATCGTAAATCTGCTCGATGACAGTAAACTCTTTTGTTATTTTTTACAATCCAGTTACCATTCTTATAAACATTGCTACTTCCTTATCCAGCCATTCCCCGTAACCCGGTAATTCCCAGACTGTCCAGCTTGCACTATCCATTTCAGACTGCACCGCCAGATATCCATTATCGCCCTGTCTGTAAATTAGATAATCCCCATGTCCTGTCTCTGTGGTTCCTGTCTCAGAACGAACCTGTTTTTGAACAACTCTTATCCATGTATCATACCCTTCAGTATCAATGATTTCATCATATTGCTCCAGATATCGGCTGCTTTCCGCAATATAACCATTCTCCTCCTGCACCTGTTCGATTCCTTCTGTATTAATTCCAGCACCACCCCGCGGTGCTATCCATGCAAGTGCATTTATGTCTTGAACAATTCCGGTAAGTTCAGGCGTATCCGTATCAAAAAACTGAACTTCATTTTCCCAGTTTATAATCACACGACTGGCAGACGCTCTTTCTTCCTGTTTCTTCTGTGAAATTAATTCAACATTATGAACCAAAAATCTATCATCTGACCACTCTAACTCTATTTGCAATTCCTCTGGCAGACGATAAAACAGTTTCTCATATAAAATTAATTTTTGATCTCTGACATCTGCTCTCCATGCCATATTTTCATCTTTACCCGTATCTTCCCCATACTCCACAAAATAACTATCATACACTTCTCTCTCATCAACAGGAATTGTATAAAACTCCTCAAAATTCAAACAGCGGCTGGAAATGTTCACTTCGTACTTATGATCTGTTTTTTTACAAGAAACCGGAAACCTAATTTCTGTCGTCTGCTTTTCCTTCCATTCGACATTTTTATATGTTCCATTTTCACTCATAAAAACTGCAATTTTGCTTCCACTTTCCGGATAATCGCTCCCCATATCCTGCCCAATATATACAATATCCTTCATTCCATCCGCATTAAAATCTTCTGTCAGAATGGATATCCCAATCCATGCGCTCTCAAATGGTCCAATTTCTAACAACTCCCCACTTCCAAATATGATTGCATACATTTTTCTCCCGTCCTGGAGAAAATATTGAAGAACTCTGTCTTCTTGACCGTCTCCATCGAAATCCCTATGAATAAATTCTCCTTGTAATACATCCACCAAATCTAAATATCCCTCATAGTCAAACAGAAAATCCACATATCCCATCGATGTTGTTTCTTCTGGAAATTGTGATACAGTTCTTCCGTCCATTAACTTTGGCTTAACTTTCTGGCAAGCTAAAAGGAAAAGAATGAACATCATTATGACGATCAAAGCACTTTGAATGAATCTTTTTTTTATATTACTTTGTTTCATATTTACCTCTTTTATAATATTGAAATTATCTTTTTAGTTTTATTTATTATAAAATAAATATATATCTTTTTCAATACTGTTTAATCTCAAATACGCCCGCCAGCCACCAGCTCCACTGTTAAAAAATAATACTGATTTTATCTGTCATGGCTGCAATTCAAACGTAAAAACTGCTCTTTTATCTGTTGGCTGAAGTTCTACTTTATCTTCTCCTTCTACTTGTAAAGTCATTCCGTCCACGTTCATTCCGATTTCTTCATAAGTCAGCGCTGCAGCTCCAACATTAATTTTTACTCCTTTTTTTGTGCCGTCTTTATAATTTGCAGTACAGGTAATAACCACTCCATCTACAAGTTTTTGATATGCTGCTGCCACTTCCTCCTGTGTTTTTTTCTTTTGTTCTACAATACTGTCAAAATCTGAAAACGGAATTTCATCATTACAAAAGGTTACCCACACTCCTTCTTTCTGCTGATTTTCATAGGAAACTGTGTATTCAACAAAATCGTTTACTTCCTGCTGCATGACAATTTCTCCATTATCATCAAAAATTGGATTGAGATACCCATTGCTATTTTCATCCAATGGCTTTCCGCTCTCGACAGCACTCTGAAAATCATCGGTAATATTTTCACTTATTTCAAAATATCCTTTGTTGATACTGTAAGTTACACTTTCTATATTCTCACCTTCGCAGTAAAGTGGCATATCAATTTTATAACTTGCTGTATTCATATCGCTGTCCCCATTAATCGCATAACCAAACCTGTCATTTTGTGCGATTGCTACAGGCTTCTGTGCCGTCACTTCTGCCTGTGCCGCCATTACTTTCATGGTAAACATATTCTCTTTTTCTGTTGTTGTATGTTCAGCCACTGTTGTTTCTTTTTCTTCCTGCGGTCTGTTGAGATAGTTGTTTGTTGTGGATGCAACAATGATAATCGATGCACAGGCAGCCATTGCTGCAAACAATTTTGTTACTTTTAAATTTTTCTTACTCATATTAGTTTCCCTTTCCGATTGAATCTGTGAAAAGGCGACATCTGCTTTTTTCTGAACGATTTCTGGCACTTGAATATCACTATTTAAAATTTCACTCACTTTTTTTGACATGAATCTCACCTCATTTTTCCTTATAATAAACTTCCAGCTTTTCCCGTCCACGTTGTAAACGTGTTTTCACAGTACTTTCAGGAATTTTTAAAATGTCAGAAATTTCTCTGATACGATAGCCCTCGCTGTAAAAAAGAATCATAATAATCCGGTATTTTTCATCTAACGCTGCGAGTGCCTCTTTTAATTCCAGATTATATTCATCGCAGGCTGCTGGTTCCTCGTACTCATCCAAACAAATGATATTCTGATTTTTCTTTCTGATATCATAGCATTTGTTGATGAGGATTCTTGTCATCCATGTTTTAAAATACTGTATCTTCACTAATTGATTCATTTTTTCCCAGCATATCAGAATCGTATCTCCGATTGCATCGGCAGCATCTTCATCATTCATCAAAATTGCATACGCAACCTTATACATATCCGTCATATAAAGCTGCATTAATTCTGTGAAAGCTTCCGACTCATGCCTTTTCGCTCTTTTCACAAGATCATCTGTTTGTTTTTTCATAATGCTTTTCTCCACGCGCGCAGTGAATGTAAGACAGTCGCTTTTCTTCTTTTTTTATCTTACATATATTAGACAACAAAATGTGTATAAAAGTCTCATAAAGGGACTGTAAAATAAGTACATAGATAAAAAAGCGCCAGTTCCGGCAAATGTCGGTTCTGGCGTTTCTTTACAGATCTTTTTTAGATGGACAAATACTTTTCAGAATTGAGTTGCATTTTTTCTAAAAGTGATTGATATATTTTTTGCACATCATAATAGAATCTGCCTTGTTTTTCAACGCATGAAAATCATTGATATGTAAATATTCTTTACCCCCAGAGGATATGATTAATTAACCATGTCCTCCATCTGAAACAAATCCACCCATTCCACATCAATTCGTTTATTCAAATCAATATACTGTTCCATCATTTTCTGATAGGCAGCATCATCCACATATGTTTCTTTGCCATCAACGCTCATAATATACCCTTTTCCATTTCCATCTAGATCCTGTTCTGTTGGGAAGTAATCATCAATTCCCACGTCCTCTATCCCATTAATCCAAAACATTTTTTCAAAAGTATCTAATGCCGGATTGTATTGATATATCGTGAAAGCAGGCTGATCATAATTTGGCATTGTCCAATATTCTTCCACATATCCATTATTATAAAAATTAATTCTGGAAGAAAAACCATTCTCTACCTCAAATTTTCTCTGTTCTTCGTTATATCTGTAAATCAAAACACCATACGGCTCACTCAACTCTTTTCTCAATCCGATCAACATTTCCTTTTTTCCATCAACGTCAACATCACATACTGCAATGCCAAATCCGCCTAATTTTTCCTTTGTTTCCAAATAATTCTCCGGTTCATCATAATACCAGAAGCAGTATCTTCCATCCGGCTGGAATCCCGTTGTATCCAGTGTTTTGATTGCATTATAATATGTCTCATTGATCTTATCATCCTCCGAAAAACGAGGTACTTTGCGTTTCAGTTTCTCCATATCATAATTTTTGTCTATCTCTTCCAATAACTCTTTATTACTTCCTAATTCACACCAATCTATTTTCATCTCCGGCATCCAGAAAATCTGTTTTTTCCATGCAAGATATTCTTGTTCATCTAAATATTTAACGGATTCTCCCTGACTGATGATATACACTTTTCCATCCCCGTCCTTATCATATTCCTCTGGAAAATCATCTGGATTTTCCGGGGCTTTTGGAATCTCCTCTACACTGGCTGTAAGCACAAACTCGTTTTTATTTTCATCATACTGAAATACACTATACGGCCAAAAATCATCCTGATAGATAAAACCTGAGTGAAGCGGCTTTGCCTTAATCACTCCGTTCTGATAATAATTACATCCCGCTGAATATTCAAATTCAAGTTCAAAAGCATTTTTTTCTTCTGAATACCGATAGACATATTCTGCAGAATCTCTCACACAAGTTCCTTCAATAAAAAATAGTAATTCTGCCGTACCATCGCCATCCACATCTGCCACCGCAACTCTTTCCGGACTATAATGCTGTGCCCTCTGTTCCTGAAATCGTTCCACATCTGTTCTGCCGTCCTGCTCTATATAAAAGCAGTATCTCCCATCCGGCAGAAATCCCGTTGTATCCAGTGTTTTGATTGCATTATAATATGCCTCATTGATCTTATCATCCTCCGAAAAACGAGGGACTTTGCGTTTCAGTTTCTCCATATCATAATTTTTGTCTATCTCTTCCAATAACGCTTCATTTTTTCTTGCAAGAACAGCCTCTTCGCTCTGGCTCTCCTTTCGCTCGATGTATTCTCTTTGTTTCCTGTTCAACATTTCTTCATTCCAGTCCAGCGGAAGAAACTCTGATGAGCAGACTGTGTCAAGTTCCGACACTTCATAATATTGCGGCAATACCACACTTTTGTCGCCGACACCCATTCCACATGCATAGAATGTGCCGTCTGTTTTTTCAATGATCGTATTATCCACATAATCATTACCGAATTCTTCCATATCGGTAATATCATCCTCTTTGGCTGAATAATTCAAAAGTCCTGTCCACACGCGCTGCACGTCTTCTGCCACCTGCACCGGTGTTTCAATCATCGTGGCTTTATCCGTTCCGCAGTTTCCACTAAAGTTGTATCCCCACGTCCAGAGTGTTCCATCTTCCTTGAGTGCGGCGTGGTTAAACCATCCGCCTGTGATCATCTTCACATCTGTCAGAATCTGCTGTGGCATTGTGATACAATATCCCGTACTCTGATAATTCCAGATCATTCCCCATGTCCAGACTGTACCATCCTTTTTCAATGCAACTACATCATCACGTCCACACCTCGCATAACTGACATCTTCCAGCAAAAGTGCCGGACTGGTGACATACCGTTTTGTCGGATATGCCAAATCTTCCACTGGCATTTCTGTATGCTGCAATAACATATAGGTAGAATCATTTCCAAGACCATAAAGTTTCCCTTCCTCCGTCAGATAGACAACAAAATCTTTCTGGGAATAGTCCACATGCACAACGTGTTCCGCGATTTTACTTTTTTCCTCATGAAATTCCTCGTCCGCATACCCAAGTCCAATCTGCGCATACTCATTATGCCCACTTCCCCAGAGCACACCATCCTCATCGATCGTGTACAGATTGAACTGGTCGCCACAGGATTTCATATAATAATCTTCGATTGTCTGTGCATCCAGCCGCATATCGTAAAGATCGCCCGCGTTGAAAGAATATCCTGTCTCTTCTTCTGTCTGCGTGTCACTTTCCGTCTGTGAAACAGTTTCGCTGGAATTATTTTGAGTTTCATTTTCCTCCATAAACACCATTCCTACAAGAATAATGACCGCCAATGCAATCGTTCCGCCTGTGATGCCGCACTTGATACGATTCTCTTTATTTGCAAAATACTGTTTGATTTTACTGCTCATACTACTTTTCCTGTTCTATACCATCCTACTCTTCCAGTTCCTCAATAGCATTCCGAAGTTCCTCAATCTCGTCTTTAGAAGCCGGTTCATCCTTATAAAAAGCGGTGATAAACTGCTTCAGCGAACCGTTATTCCAGAATGCGACAAACTCCCTCGCCTGCTCACTCTTGTAGTCCTCTTCCGTGATGAGTATTTCATAGGTAATAGTTCTTCCAACACGTTTCATCTGGATATAATTTTTCAGGCAGAGTTTTGCCAGATAAGTCGATACCGTCTGTGGCTTCCATTCCTTTCCGTATCCCTCATTTGCATTCTTTACGATTTCTGCCAGTGACATCTCATGGTCTGCGTCCCAGATACACTTCATCACAATTGTCTCTGCTGCGGTCAGTTGTTTTGCATTCATTTTCTCTTCCTCCTGAATCATTCCATAACTATATAAACTATAAATTTAATTTGCAATTACTTACTATATACTATACGATTTAATTCCATATTGCAATCTTTTTCTGCGCATCCCTGCGGCGCATTACTACTTTCCCTCAACAGGGTACTTCCATTTTTTAGGCTCAAAAAGGACTGCACAAGGCAGTCCTCTCTCTGTTCTCTCTATTTTTCTATTCTTCATCAATTGCTGCAATCGCCTTCAGATTCTCCAATGCTTCGAATGTATGATCGACAGCTGTTGAAAAATTGCTTACACTGTCATGCAGACCATCCATATCCGTTCTGCTTGCGGAAGTGCTTGCAGAAATCTCCTGCGTGATTCCTGACAAAGTAGAGATTCCGTCTACGATCACTTCATTGGCACTTAGAACGGCAGATACCTCATCGCTTACCGTCGTCATATCTCCTACTAAAGATTTCACATCTTCCTCAACGGTTATAAAGCTTTCATGTACCGTTTTTACCTTTTCACGCTGCACATCGATACTGTCTACCGCATTCTTAAGTTCGGTCTGTGTATCCTTTGTGATAGCAGTCAGTTCATTCATGATCTGTGTGATCTGCTCCGTTGATACCTTGGTCATTTCTGCCAGCTGGCGGATTTCCTCTGCAACAACGGCAAAACCTTTTCCGGCATCTCCTGCTCGGGCAGCCTCGATTGAAGCGTTCAGTGCCAACAGGTTTGTCTGGCTGGAAATATTTAAAATTGCATCTGTGATTCCGGATACTTTTCCAACATGTTCCACCAGTTTCTCAATGGTCTGGGAAATCTGCTCTGTGGACTGATCTACGATCACGGACTGTCTTGCCAGTTCATCCGACTCATTCTTGCCAGTTTCAATGACCCCCCGCAGCTTCTCCGTTGTCTCCAAAGCTCCTGCTGCCGTCTGATTGGTGTGCTCTAAACGCTCCTGAATCTCATTTGTTTTTTCTGACTGCGTCTGTGTCTGTGTTGCTGAACTGTCAGCGCCATTTGCAATGATTCCGATTGCGATCTGCGTATTGTCGATCGTGCTGGATATCTGGGATAAATCTTTTCTGACCTGCGTAAACTGCGCATCCACGTCGTTTACGATAGTCTCAACTTCTTTTGCTACCTGTAACTGCTTCTCTGCTTTTACTTTTACTGCGTCCGTCTCCTCATTGGAAAACTCGATCAGACGCCTGATCGCCTTACATCCGCCAAACACACACATGATCAGACAGATACATACGAGAAAAACCGTATTCAACTGTTCTGCCTTGTCCGCCGGATTATTTACAAGGATCTGGGCCATCTTGGTAATAATAAATACTAAGGTTGCACCCGCTCCCCACATGATCAGAAATTCGTTCAAATATACAGACAATGAAAGCAAAACCGGGAAAATCAGCATCATTACCCTTGGGTTCTGTAAATAAGAAATAATTCCAAATCCGATACAAAATCCAATTGCTATAAACAGTTCCGCTTTTCTTTCATAAATATTCTTTGCCACAAAAATGGCTGTCAGCGCATACCAGATCACATAAAATGAAACAAATATTATTTTCTCAAGCGTTGTCCGATCCGATGTGAGCATGATCAAAATATAAAAAACATATGCCATTGTAACGGTAAGACACGTCGTGATATTGGCACGTTTCATTTGATTCGGTGGTAAATCTTTTCTGGTAAATTTCATATTCCTATGCCCCTTTACATAAAAAATAGCAGCTCTGTAATCAAATATTTTCATTTTTATTACAATGCACAAATCTATCTCTATGATAATACTTCATTCGACAAACGTAAACATTTTTTTCGAAATAGGGAGCAAAAAATTTTCGTTATTTTTTATCCGACAGCACAAAAAGAACTGCTGCATATTTCTATGCGCAGTCCTTTTTTATTAAGAAATGAATATTCAAAATGGCCGGTTATTATTTTACTGCATCAAATGCTTCCTGCAGATCGTAGAGAATATCATCAATGTTCTCTGTACCGATTGATAGACGGATCGTGTTTGGTTTGATTCCCTGCTCTGCCTGTTCCGCCCCATTTAATTCCGCATGTGTGGTAGATGCCGGATGGATGACAAGGGATTTTACATCTGCTACATTGGCAAGTAAGGAGAATAACTGTAAATGATCGATAAACTCCTGCGCTTTTTTGTCATCGCCTTTGATTTCAAATGTGAAAATGGAACCGCCGCCGTTCGGGAAATATTTTTTGTATAATCTCTGCTGCTCCGGATCTTCGGAAACGGATGGATGATTTACTTTTTCAACCAGTGGCTGTTTCTCTAAAAACTCCACAACCTTTAATGCATTTTCCACATGACGCTCGACTCTTAAGGATAATGTCTCTAAGCCCTGTAAAAAGATAAATGCATGGATTGGAGAAAGTGTTGCCCCGGTATCCCTTAATAAAATAGCACGGATTCTTGTCACAAATGCTGCCGAACCTGCTGCCGCTGCGAAGCTGACACCATGATAGCTTGGGTTTGGTTCCGTGAGCTGTGGGAATTTTCCGGATGCAGCCCAGTCAAATTTTCCACCGTCAATGATGACACCACCGATTGTGGTTCCGTGTCCACCAATGAATTTGGTTGCGGAATGAACCACGATATCTGCGCCGTACTCGATTGGACGGATCAGATATGGCGTGCCGAACGTATTGTCGATGACAAGTGGAATTTTATGTTTGTGTGCGATCTCTGCGAGTGCTTCGATATCCACTACTTCAGAGTTTGGATTGCCGAGTGTCTCAATGTAAACTGCTTTTGTGTTGTCCTTGATAGCGCCTTCTACTTCCTCTAAGTTAAAAGGATCAACAAAAGTGGTCGTAACGCCAAAATCTACTAATGTATGTGCCAGCAAATTATAAGTGCCGCCGTAAATATTTTTTGCAGATACGATATGATCACCTGCCTGTGCAAGGTTTTCAATCGTGTATGTAACGGCTGCTGCACCGGAACCGACTGCAAGCGCTGCCACGCCACCCTCTAATGCTGCAATACGCTGTTCAAAAATATCCTCTGTCGGATTGGTCAGTCTTCCGTAAATATTTCCTGCGTCACGCAAACCGAAACGGTCTGCTGCATGCTTTGAATTGTGGAATACGTAGGAAGATGTCTGGTAAATCGGAACTGCTCTTGCATCGGTCACCGGATCCGGTTCTTCCTGTCCAACGTGTAACTGTAATGTCTCAAATTTTAATTTTCTCTCTTTTAATGTGCTCATGTATTTTCCCATCCTTTTTCTATGTTTTCATTCTTTTTGCCTGCCTGTTTTTCTCAGGTTCTGCTGTTGGAATTATCATATCAAATCAATCGAAAAAGTGTTAATCCATAAAACCATGAGCCGATTATAGGGAAATCCTATAGCAGCATTATTCCCTATCCTGTTTTTCCCTGCACTCCCTGCACAAGCCATAAATAATAGAATTTTTGCATTGCAGTGTAAAACCATGATCTTTTAAAATATGCTCGGCTATCTCATCCATAAATGCACATTCCAAATGAATAATGCAGCCGCAGGAAACACATTTCAAATGAAGGTGTTCCTCGCAGTGGTGTCCCATCTCCACGTACTGGTACACCGCCTGGCTTCCCTTCTCTGCCACATATTTCATGACCGTGCCCTCTTTTGCAAGCTTGTCCAGATACCGGTAAATGGTTGTGATGTTCACCTCGTTATCATTTTTTTTCAGATACTGGTCAATATCCGTCACCGTCACTGTGCGGTCGCTGTTTGCCATGAGATATTCTAAAATTTTTTTTCTGCTGGTCGTTGCATAGCCATTTCCTGTCATTTTTTCATCTCTTTTCTTTCTCTGTATATGCTTTCACTGTAGCAGATACAATTTTTAACTCTTTCCTCTTAATTCATACTTCTGCATATCAATTATTCATCTACATCTGCTAAAATACAATTCCAAGTAACTCAATGATCACGCCCCAGAAAACACCAAAGCCATAGAGCGCTGCTATGATTCCGGCATTCTGTTTCCAATTGCGGTTCAAGCGGAACAAAACCAAAAGACCGACACCTGCATTTACTAAAAGTCCGGACATCATTGCTCCTGCTCCGATAATTCCGCTTAAATACAGTTCCGTGATCACCACGGAGGATGCGCAGTTTGGAATCAGTCCGACAAGTGCCGCAATCATTTCTCCCACAATCGGGATATTCTGAAATACCACCGCAAGATGATCTTCTCCAATCATTTCAATTACCAATGTCAATATAAATGTGATAAGCAAAATGTATACAAAAATTTTCAAAGTATGTTTCAGCGCAGATTTTAAAACGCCGTCCTCACAACTGCAATGTTCTTCCTCACAGACCACATGAATATCCATGTCTTTTTCTTTCTTTTTGAAAACATTCACATAAACCAGCTCTGCAAGAAATCCTGAAATGATCGCAATGCAGACTTTTGCACCAAGAATTTTTATGATTGTCGCCGGTGCGACCGCTTCAGAAATAAAAATCGGAAGCATCTCATCTGACGTGGACAAAAATACGGCAAGCAGCGTTCCCACCGTAATGACACGTCCGGCATAAAGGCTGGCCGCTGCTGCTGAAAAACCACATTGCGGCATAATTCCAAGAAGTCCGCCCCACAGCGGTCCGACTTTCCCTGCATTTTTAATCTTGTTCTGTACTTTTCCACCTGTCGTGTGCTCTAACAATTCCATTAATAAATAAGTGAAAAACAGAAATGGAAGCAGCTTCACGCTGTCCTCGATCGTGTGTGATAATGTATGTTCTAAAATGTGTAACATAACAAACGCCTCCTGCATTTGGTTGTTTTAATCTTGATTTGTTCAAATTGCAAGTTATTTGTTTTTGCATTTTGTGTGCATTTGCAAATTGTTTGCGTTTTGACTGCATTGGTTATTATACACACTTATTCTGCATTGTCAATGATTTTTAACCGAAAATAAATTTGTTTTTTCAAAAATTTTCTTTTCTTCTTTTCAGCAGACCACTTTTCCTCTGCTAATATAAAAATAAAAAGCGAGGAACACATACCATGAAATTACACGATACCCAGATTACAAACTATCTTACATTTTGCAAATCACAAAAGTGCTTAGACGTCAAAACAATTCGCGCCTATAAAATTGATCTCACACATTTTGCTTCCACAATGCCTGCCGAGACTTCCTTATACGACATCGCTTCCCGGCAGATAGAATCCTATATTGCACATCTGCATTCCATCTACAAGCCTAAAACTGCCAAAAGAAAAATTGCATCCCTCAAAGCATTTTTCCACTATTGCGAATTTTATGAATTTATCGAAAGAAATCCCTTTGACAAAATCCAGATCCGCTTCCGGGAACCTGTTATTCTCCCAAAAACCATTCCGTTACAGACATTAGAACTTTTTCTCTCCACAATATACAACCAGCGGCAGCTTGCAACCACATCTTACCAGCAAAAAAATGCTCTGCGTGACGCTGCCGTAATTGAACTGCTCTTTGCCACCGGAATCCGCATTTCCGAACTGTGCAGTTTAAAATCCTGCGATGTCAACCTGAATGACAATTTTGTCCTGATTTATGGAAAAGGCTCTAAAGAACGCAAACTGCAGATTGGAAACGATAACGTGCTAAAAACTTTAAATGAATACAAAAACACTTTTTCCAAAGAAATAGAAAACTGTGGTCATTTTTTTGCAAATCAGTCTGGAAAACCTTTATCCGATCAGAGTGTCCGAAGAATGATCCAAAAGTATGCCTCTCTCGCCAGTATCGATCAGCACATTACGCCTCACATGTTCCGTCATACCTTTGCCAGTTCCCTGCTTGATGCAGATGTCGATATCCGGTACATACAGGAAATGTTAGGACACAGTTCAATTACTACGACCCAGATTTATACACATGTCACACTCGCCAAACAAAAAATGATACTGACAACAAAGCATCCGCGAAATGGATTTTCTATTTGAGGGAAAGACGGATTGGAGGGAAGTGGTTGATAATCAAGTATTATCAGTCAAAAAGAACAAAGGGAGGAATGTGAATGAGCGAGATACTGGAAGAATATAAACAGCTATGCCGAGAATTGAACGAATTTGAAAAGAATAAAATTCCGCTTTGTGCAGCTGAAACGTACATTTCTGATTTTTCTAAACAGGCATTAATTTCTAATTTTGAAGGAAAATATTCATTTGTAGATACAAATGGCAATAATGCTTTTATCGGTGGAACATATGTATTTAGGTTAAATGAATTATTAAAAAAAGAATGTCAGCTATTATTTAATGCTAAGTATACTAATGCAGATACTGTGACAGGAATTAATTGCTTCACTGTATGTGCAATGTCTCTCTTAAAGAATACAGACTCCGTTCTTATAACCACTCCAGATCAAGGAGGTCATGCCTCTATACCTGTTATTCTAGATAAACTTGGTATTAATTATGAAGCAATGCCTTATGATTATGATAATTACCAAATTGATTATAAAGAATTAAATAATTTATGTAAAACAGGAGCATACAAATTTTTAATATTCTGTCAATCGGATATTATCAATCCACCTGATATGTCTAAAATATCATTGCCTGATTCGATGGGAATCATTTATGATGGGACACAAACGTTAGGTCTTATTGCCTCTGGTGTATTGGAAAATCCTTTAGAAAATATCAACAATATAGTACTAATTGGAGGTGCACATAAAACACTACCTGCACCTGCATGTGGACTTATTATGACTAATTGTAGTTCTTACCAACAGTGCCTGCAAACAAATATTACTCCTAAGTATTTAAGAAATACTCAACCAAATCATATAGCAGCTTTATTACTTGCGCTTATTGAGCAAGAAAATTTAGGAAAGTCCTATCAAACTTTAACAGTAAAAATAGCAAATCAACTTGCTGAAGAACTTTCTATTTTAGGCTTTAATGTTGCAAAATTGAAAAGTAACAAATATACATATACACATCAGTTATTCATCTTAATGAGCCAGTCAGACACTAATGATTTTTATCAAACAGCCGAAAATTATAATATTACATTAAATAAAAAACATAAACGCTTATTTGCTAATGATGGTATAAGAATAGGAACTCAGGAAATTGCACGCTATAATTGGAATTTATGCGATATTAAAATGCTTGCGCAACTATTATATGCTGTCAAAAAACATAATGAGGAAGATATTCTGTATTATAGAAAGCATTTAATATCATTGAAAACTCCAGCTTTTACATTTGAAGATATATCTATAAAATAGGCATTATCCTTGAATCAATCTGTTCTTGTATTTCTGCGGCATTTGGATCACCTAACTCAATATTTCTTATCCTATGCCGCAATTTACAAGAATAAGCATTATCTTGGCATAAGCGACTAATTTGATCATCAGTCATCAATTCATAATTCAATTTAATTCCTTTTACTTTCATCAAATAGTACATCATCAGATTCGTTTGGAGCCTAATGTTATTGTCGATTGTTACATCCATGCAACGTTTATATTCTATTATAGCTTTCTCATCTTGTTGATACAACCTATATATTTCAGCTTTAATAAAATATGCATTTGCTCGGAGACGATTATTTTCTCCCTCATATACTTTAATCACTTCATTTATGCTTTGAATTAATATATCTTCTTTTTTAGGTTTGTCATCGTAAAAAATAAATATTGGTTCATAGCGTTTTAATTTATAATTGTCATGATCATTACGCTTTAACGAACTATTTGATGCTTTGTAAAACTTCTTTTTAAATTCTTTAAGTGAATCATCTGAAGAATATGGAACGCTTAAATCATTGATAAAATATTTTGCCGCCAAGATACCAAGTGAATCAACTAAAGCTGCAAAAGAATTACCTTTAATGTTATCTAATATTTCAAGAGATTCATTGCAGTTCCAAAGATGCTTATTATAATGTGCCTTGTGTAATTCAATTTCAAAATCTTGATTATATTTTTTATACAATGGTATTTCAATAATAGATAATGTAGCTAGTGCTGTTTCATATTGATTCAACATATGTTCGCAGTCCGAAAGCATAAGGTTATATTTATAGGTTAAATGTATATTATTACTAAAATCTTTTTTGTATTCTGTCTCAAACTTTGACAAATTCTTTCTGGCTATCTGATATTTTCCTACAATAATATCTAATTCTATCTTATGAAGACATTTTTCATATTCAGTTGGTGCTTTATTTGATATATCTTTAATCCATGATACACCTTTTTGTTCACTAAGTAATGCTGTGATACGACCAATATTTCCGTCTGTCAATTGGAAAAGTGTATTAATCTCAGATTGTGTAAGTGTACTAATATTAGGATATATTTCACCTATTTTACGTTGCAATTCATCAATATGATTTTGAGGGAACCCAGACATAGTATGTGTTGTCAGTGCCAAATCAACTCTTTGCTTTAAAATATAAATCATTTGAAAATGAAACTGTTTTTGTTTGTCTAAGATGACACTAATTTTTACCACATGATCAAAAATTAAGACTGTCTTATTCGTGACGATATTATCTATAAAATATTTATTAAATTCATTATCCGTCAAACTATCCATATCCAAATAGTCTGCCTTTACATAATGACATTTGTACTGTATATTTTTAAACTCTGAATCGTTAGGATTATTGATAAAATCACAAAGTCTTTTAGCCATCCAACTTTTTCCGCATTGTTCTTCATTTCCAGCGATTTCAACACAATGTTCATTAATATTTAGAATTCGAATAATATCCTCTAAATCGCTCGTCCGATCTGTAAATATTGATTCCGTTAATCTATTTTTTTTAGCATTCTTTAATTGATGCTGTTCTTTAATAAATGGAATCGCCGAATATACAGCTGGAATCATAACTATAACTGTTGAAAGCACTCCAGCCCACAGATTGCCATATGCTAGTAAACCTATTATAGTAGCAAACATAGCAAGAACAAGCAATGAACCATATAATAAACATGTTGTTTTTTTCACATTATCTTCCTCATCTTTATCCTAAGTAACTGATAATACTTGATTATCAACCACTTCCATAATACTCCAACCCCTTTCCATAATCAAGCACTTTGTGTATTTTTACCACGCAAATAGTTATTCCTGTGTTTTGTTATCCATTGCAGTCTATTTTAATTCAATAATTGTATGTTTTTGCACTATTTGTCATCTTTTATCAAACATGTTGTGTGTTTTCTCGGTAATTTAATTGCATTAATATAATGGATATAATATATATTATAAACATATAAGATTGACTGTATTGAAAAGGAGAAGGCATCATGCAACCAGATTCTTTAGGAAAGAAAATACGACGTTTACGAATCAACAATTGTTTATCTCAGGCTCGCTTAGCCGAAGCCGTTGATGTTTCAACTAATTACATCGGACAGATTGAGCGTGGTGACCGTACCCCAAGTTTAGAAACGACTATCGCATTATGCAATGCTTTACACGCAAGTGTGGATTATGTTGTATCTGATGATATTTCCACCAGAGATGATGAAATTATGACAGATATCCGGGCACAGCTTGTAAAACTTACTCCTGATGAGAAACAATATTTTTATCATATGATCGTAGGCTATATCCAATTAAAGGGTGAAAATGCAGCAACAAAGACTCTGCTCGCAGCCAAAAAGGAGCTTTGACGAGGGCTCCTTTTCCAGTTCTATATACAATTTGAATCTGCCTCCATCTGCTTCAAAATATTTTTCAATCGATTTAGCATAAACACTCTAATATGAACACTGTAAATCACCCAAGATTCTGCAAAAATTCTATCGCCTCATATACATTAGAAAATGTAACGCTCTTTGTATTTAACCATTGGTTTCTGATATCTGTATCCTCTAGCTCTGGCAGACCATCCGGCAATAATGCTTTCACTGTTTTCTTTGAATTATCTACAGCTTTAGGATAATTGACTGCTATTTTCTCTGTTGCTGCATAATCCCCTTTTGCATAGGTTGGAACAAGCTTTTTCACTTCGCTAATAACCCTTTCCTTTTCAGGAACAGTAATGATTTTCGGAGTATAATATTTGTAATGCAGCATAAACCAATATTCAATACATCCACTCGTCATTAGCAGCCTTACTCGTATTCCCAGCTTTTTTCTCAATTTGCGAAGTTTCTTTATGATTGCAAGTCTGTCATTCCATTTTGGAATATCCTTTTCTTCCACATCATAGAAAAACCATATTTCATCCGTTACCTCTATACTGTTCTTATACTTCGGTGATTTTGAAAACTTTGCTTCTGCTTCCTCAAATAATCCGGTATCCGGTGGTCGTTTCAGGACTGCAACATCCGAAAAAGTTTTTTTCAAATAATCGGTATATGCCTGCTCGCTTTCACCTTCACAGAATACATATATCAAAGGCTTGGCTGGTTTTACCTTACGAGGCATTATTCCACCTCCTCTATCTCAATATCAGGAGTTGCTCCATATTTACCCAATAAATATCCCTTTCTGATATTATCTGTGGTTCTGGTTCCAAATTCACTGATACTATAAAGTTCTGATGTTCCGTCCTCACTGCTCTTATCAGCAAAATACAATTGATCCTTACGGAGTATTTCCATATTCATAAGTTCTGTATTGTGTGTTGTAAATATAAGCTGTGCCCCATTCGGATTCGACTGTTTGCTCTGGAATTTTGCCACAACAAAATCAACAAGCATTGGATGAAGTTCTTTTTCAATTTCGTCGATGATAAGAACGCCTCCCTTGTTCAGCACAGACTCAATTGCTGGTGCAATGGACATAAGTTTTCTCGTTCCATCGGATTCATCTGACAATTCCAGCGGATATAATACCTTTTCCCCTTTTGCATTGATTCCCTGATGTTTTGATGTTGCTTTGACTTCATTCATCTTAAGTCTTGTTTCAGAATTACTTGATGTCTCCGACAGAATATGCATGAACTGAGTTAATGCTGCTTTGACCCCCTCCGGCATATTCTCTGGAAAACTTAAATCATCCTTAACTTCTTTGCTGTCAATTTCAAACTGCATACTTTCAATACCAAGATCTGCTGCTTTAGCATAATCAGAAATTGCCTGTAACATATTGGTATCATTCGAATAATCCAATAATTGCTTTGGAATATCGGAGTAATCTCTTGAAAAATAAAGCAACTCTCGAAACCACTTCATTGCATTTATGCAAGCTATGTCATTCATTGTACAAGCCATTGAAAAAAACAACTGATTTGGAGCAACAGTCTCACTAATCAGCTTTCTTTTTGCTTTTTCTTCTGTAAAATTAAAGGATTGATTCTCCCTGTTAAAAACTAATGCTTTCTGTCCTTTTGGTGCATGGTACAAAGATTCCTTATATACCTTCTCCTTTGTTGCTGCAAAGGAATACCAATATTTAATTCCTTCCAGTGTATACACAAACTCAAATTCTGTCGGTTCATCTTTTGAATAATCATTTAATGCAAATGGAATTACTGGAATTCTGGCATTTTCATGCTGTGTTCTCTGGGCATTTTTTATAAATTGTACTGCCAGCCAGAATGCACGAATCACATTACTCTTACCTCCACCATTCTTTCCATATATAGCAACACTGGGCAGCAAATTCAATGTACCATACTTAATCAGACTATTCTTGAATGTTCCAAGCCCTGTCGCTTCCATAGACAATGTTGCCTCATCACGAAATGATCTATAATTTTTGAATCTAAATTCTATCAGCATAATCTCATCTCCAAATTTGTTTGCTATTATTATATGCATATCTATTTATAAATACAAGTCAAAATATCAAGTATTTCAATATTTTTATCTCAATTTTATTAGTTATCATTAAATTGATATGTTTTAATATTTTTCTAAAATTCATATTGAAATTGTAAAAAAGTGTCTTCGACACCTCAACTCCCCTACCCCTCATTCATGAGGGGATTTGGTGCTAGAATATAAATAGTACAAGCCAAAATGAGAAATTCCAAATACACATA
>ERZ1034691.789-NODE-789-length-22700-cov-11.127313_pt1 | contig 22700 bp, 16 predicted proteins | sample MGYA00520638_ERZ1034691 | MGnify/ENA primary metagenome ERZ1034691 (study PRJEB33766, sample SAMN09781763) | gut metagenome | biome: gut microbiome | host: Homo sapiens | place: Madagascar | study: EMG produced TPA metagenomics assembly of the PRJNA485056 data...
ATGCCACCGATGGGCATACGCAAAAGAACCTTCTTCCTCACTCCCGAAGAAGCGAGAAAGAAGGTATCCCGAATATCTTTTTCCTAAAGACGACTAACCTTTCCTCCCGCATGGAGGTATATAACTAATCATCTTTTACTCTTATACACGAAAACATTACTTGCCCAAAGTCTTCTTGTTTTTGGCTACCAATGCCTTGATGGTCTCCACGCTCAAGGCAGTGCGATAACCATCTGCTGGAGTATTCATGCAGTAGTCCACCAACTTGTCGATGGTAGATGTAGCCACATGCATACGAGTATCAGAGGAAGCATAGTAGATGAACACCTTGCCATCCTCGTCAGCTATCCAACCATTGGCGAAAACCACGTTCATTACATCGCCGATATACTCGCCACCCTCAGGTACAAGCAAGTAACCACCTGGCTCAGCTATCACCTTGGTAGGATCTTCAAGGGAAGTCATGTACATATAGAGCACGTAGCGGAGACCGCTGGCGCAACCACGTACACCATGTGCCAAGTGCAACCATCCCTTGTCGGTCTTGATAGGATGTGGTCCCTCACCGTTCTTTACCTCCTGGATGGTATGATAATGACGGGCGTTGATAATCTTCTCCTCTGTAATCTCAGCGTGGGTGATGTCGTCAACGAGTGCCCAACCGATACCGCCGCCTGAGCCTGTATCAATGAAACCATCCTGTGGGCGAGTGTAGAAGGCATACTTGCCATCCACAAACTCTGGATGCAATACCACGTTGCGCTGCTGGCTCTTGGTCTTCAAGTCAGGAAGACGCTCCCAGTTGACCAAGTCCTTGGTACGAGCGATAGCTGCTGTAGCAGTGGCAGCGCTGAGGTCGCCAGGCTGACTATCATCGTGACGCTCTGCACAGAATACGCCGTAGATGTAACCATCCTCATGGGCGGTCAAGCGCATATCATAGATATTGGTAGCAGGCACGATATCCTCAGGCATAGTGATAGGCTCATCCCAGAAACGGAAGTTGTCGATACCGTTAGGACTCTCAGCCACAGCGAAAAAGCTCTTGCGGTCGGCTCCCTCCACACGTACCACGAGCAGATACTTGCCATTCCACTTGATGGCACCAGAGTTGAGCGTAGCATTCATCATGATGCGCTGCATCAAGTATGGATTACTCTTCTCATCGAAGTCGTAACGCCACTCCAATGGAGTATGCTCTGCCGTCAAAATAGGGTTCTTGTACTTCTCGTAGATGCCGTTGCCCCACTCTACAGGTTCGTTCTTGCGGCTCAACAACTCCTCATGATGAGCACGCAATGCCTTTACTTTGTCTTGAAACGTTGTCATATACTAATTATTTTATTATGATTCGTACTATTATGATGTTTTAAGGATTAGTCCTTCTTGCAGCAAGATTTTCCTTCCGCTTTCTTGCAGCAAGGCTTCACTGCCTCGATGTCCTTGGCGAAGAGCACCTTTGGCTCCTTATAGAACTTCTTGAAGTCCTTGACGATAGCTCCATCCTTCACGCCAGGCAGATAAGCTTCCTCTGCAGGCTTGTCCCAAGCATTGCGCCAGAAGAGCACATAACTGAGTTGATAGTTCTGGAGCACAGGCCAAAGTGCCTTGGTAAACCAATCTTTCTTCTGAGAGATGCCACGACAACCAGTCTCTGTCAAGGCTGCCATCTTGCCCACCTTCTCCGAAGCGAGCTTCATGACATCCAAGGTCTCCTGCAAGTTCTTCTGATAGTTGGCGTCATCATTGTCAAACTCATAGATGTCAACGCCGATGAGGTCAACGAAGTCACCTCCTGGATAACGCTCCAAGAAAGCTTCCACTGTTTTCTTGTCACTCAGATTAGGTGACCACGCCCAAACGATGTTGTTGCAGCCAGCCTTCATCAAAGTAACATAAGTCTTGATATACAGCATATTATACTGGTATGCAGTGCAACTATTGGCACCCCACCAGAACCATCCGCCGTTCATCTCATGCCATGGTCGAAATATCACTGGTACTTTCTTGCCATCGGCAGTCTTCAAAGAATTGATGAACTGACCCACCTTGCCGAGCCAAGACTCAAACTTCTGTTGTTGAGCACCGCCTTCGAGCACCGCCTTGACCGCATCGCCCTTAGGATCCCAAGCATTCTCGCCAGTCACCGGATTCCAAGGATGCCAACTCAAGGTGACGATGCCACCACGCTGATGCTGAGCGATGATCTCTTGGCGCATTCGATCGAAAGGCACGCCGTCAAGATTCTCCTTGCTATCCAGTTCGAGCTTACCCAAGTCGAAACCCATGATGGCAGGATAATCACCTACGGTCAAGAGCACGTCACTCTTTCCCTCGTCCCATTTCCAAGTAGTGCCATACACAGGATCGTCCTGGTGTCCGAGCATGATACCCTTCTCTTGCAAAACGCTCAAGCGCTTCATCAACTGTTTCGCTGGAGAACAACACTGAGCATACGCTCCTTGCAAAGCGAGGCAACAGAAAGCCCCCATCAACATTCTTTTGATTGTCATATTGTATATATTGAAGTTTAGTAAATATTCTATTTCATCAACTGCTTGGTCAAGAAGTCTTGCCACTCATCATACTGCTCCTGATACCAGTAATGCCCCGTCATCTGATAAACACTCAACGACTTTGGAGCCTGAATAGTATTATAGAGTCCATAAGCAGAAGTTGGAGGAACCACCTCGTCATTGTAACCGAAGCTAAACCAAGCCGGAACAGTGATGCGACGAGCGAAGTTGACCCCATCATAATAACGAGCACCAGCCACACGAGCCTTCTCCACCTCCGTGAGTTTCACTTCCTTTTCAGCCAAGCCAAGCTTACCCTCAGCCTTGTAGAAGTAGTGAGGCCAACCGCCTGCAACTCCATGAAGCTCAGCCTCATAGTCACACATGGCATCGTGGATAGCACCAAGGAAAGTGACACGCTTATCGAGGGCTGCCACTGCGAGTGAGAGGAAACCACCTTGTGAAGCACCAGTCACACCGAGGGTTTTGCCATCCCACTCGTCAAGGGAAGCAATCATATCAACACCACGTACAGCACCTGTCACAATACGCTTGTAGGCATTGCGATCCGGGTCGTCCAAGTTGGTGTTCCAATATCCTTGCAAAGCACCATTGGCAAGGTCATCATATATCTTTTGCTCCATCGTCACGGGTACGCCATGTACGCCAATTTCCAGCACGATGCACTTGCCTGCAGCAGTATAGTTATCGCCATAGTAAGGGCGAACGCCAGCACCGGGCACACGGAGCAAAGCAGGATATTTGCCTGGCTTCACAGGAATGCTCAAGATACCATACATCTTGGAGCCCCAACGGTTGTTGTTATAGCTGATTTCATATACGTTCACATCCTGTGTGCTACGTTCAGGGAGAAGTCGTTTGGTAGGATTCAATCCGGTCTGACGAGCCTCGCTCAAGGCTTTCTGCCAGAAAGCATCGAAATCTTTAGGTTCTTGAGCGAAAGGTTTGATTTTCTCCGGAGAGAAGGATGCAGTACAAAGTCCCTCATAGTCTTTACCTCCCACATGAGCAATCACTTTCAAGCGATAGAATCCAGGAGCCTTCATAGCACCGCTCCATTTCATCGTTCCATCCTTTAGGGTGATACTTTTCTTCACGTCTGGATACATCACAGGACCAGCCTCGAAATCTACCTTTACATTGTCGAGCAATGTGCCTGACTTGCGCACATTCACCACGAAGTTGGCTTTCTCACCCACTTTGTAGTTCCAGTCCTGATGGTCAGGAGTCACGCTCACTACGATGTTGTAGCCTCTTATCTGTGCGCTAACGCTCAAGGAGCCAAGCACACAGAAGAGGATACCTATAATTATTAACCTAAAATCCTTCATAGTTCGTTGTTTGTTGTTAAAATGATTGGCAAAGAAATGCCAGGTTAGACATGTTAGTTATCTATCTTTGTTATTCGGTTGCAAAGATAAAGCAAAAATCAGAAATATCTTTGTACTATTTTGCTAATTGCTTATACTTTCTTTGCAAGTTGAAAAAAGTTGTGGATTTTGTCTAGCAAACGATAGAGCCAGAACATGACTCAAGCAGAGAAATCGCCAAAGAGAAGTTATCGTTTTCCTGGTTTCATCCAAACTGATAGCTCATGAATCACACATGAATATCCTTCAACATGGGCAACCTAAACAATCTATGTGAGATTTACGCCCCATCCATCTTGCATATATATAAATAAGAACGGGTACATTTATTATACTCTGCTGCAACACACAAGAGGTATTATAAAAAAATGGCACAACTGATACAATTACAACACTCAGCACATGCCCCAATCTTGAATAATAAGTGTAGCGAAACACCCTATACAACAAAGAAAAGAGTCAAAATTGCACTTTTGCAAAAAAGTATCAGCAATAGGCAAAAGATATGAAATGAAATATGCAAAAATGTAATAACTTTGCAACCGAATACAAAAGCCTAAATAAGAAACTTAAAGAAAATAACATTAACAACAATATAAATAATCACAACAATGAAACAAAGTAGAATAACCTAGAGCTTCTCTCCTCGCTTTCCAAACCCTATCAGAGCAAGGAAGACAACAGAGAATCTTACTTAATCTTGGAACTCTAAAGATGAGTACCAAGAAGTTTTAACCAACTAACAAAAAGAATGTATGAATTCAAAAAGTAGAGAAAAGTTGCTTGCTGGAATAGCTGTCTTGAGTCTCCTCGGCATCTCACCTCAGAAAACTTTCGCAGCCCAGATTACAACCAATCAGGCTGTTCAACAAACCAAGAAAATCACTGGTACCGTCACTGATGCCATGGGGCCTATCATCGGTGCCACAGTAAAAGTAAAAGGTACAAGCAATGCTACCGTTACCGACATGGACGGTAACTATTCTATCAATGTGTCTGCTGGTCAGACGATAGAAATTTCTTACGTAGGCTATGTCACCAAGACCTTTAAGGTGGGGGGGGCAAAACAAGTACGACATTACATTGGCAGAGGACAACAACAGCCTTGACGAAGTGGTTGTTGTCGGTTATGGTACCATGAAGAAGAGCGACATCTCTGGCTCATCAGTTAGTTTGGGCGAGAAAGCCATGAAAGGCTCTATCATCACCTCTCTCGACCAAAGCTTACAAGGTCGTGCAGCCGGTGTTACCGCAGTCAGCACATCTGGTGCTCCTGGTACCGCATCTACCATTCGAGTACGTGGTACAGCTACTATTAACTCTAACGCAGAACCTCTTTACGTTATCGATGGCGTTATCTTCCAAGGTGGAAATTCCAGTGGCAGTTCCCTTGGATTTGGCGACGCACTCGACAATGGTTCTGCTTCATCCGTATCCCCACTTTCAACCATCAACCCTAACGATATCGTTAGTATGGAAATCTTGAAAGATGCTTCAGCCACCGCCATCTATGGTGCACAAGGTGCAAATGGTGTTGTTTTGATTACCACAAAACGTGGTAAGGCTGGCGAAGCTAAGTTTTCATATGACGGCATGGTTGCTTGGAGCAGACAGACCAAAAGACTTGATATGATGAATCTCCGTGAATTTGGAGATTATTATAATGACTTTGTAAGTGCAGGCTTTGGCGGTGTCAAGGAAGACCCATATTATAGCGATGTTTCATTATTGGGAAAAGGTACCAATTGGCAAGACGCCATATTCCAAACTGCATTCCAACAACAGCATCAAGTAGCAGCTCAAGGTGGTACTGATAAAATACAATACTACGTTTCTGCTGGATATATGAACCAAGACGGAACTATCATTGGCTCAAAATTCGATCGTCTCTCTGTAAGAACCAACCTTGACGCACAGTTGAAGAAATGGCTGAAACTTGGCTTAAGCGCAACCTTTACCAACTCAAACGATGACCTCAAGCTCACAGATGGTGCAGAGGGTATCGTAGGATTCGCATTGACTTCTTTACCAGAAGCTCCTATCTATGACATCAATGGTAATTATGCCTCATTCGCTCGTGAGAACTATAATATTCACAACCCTATCGCAAAGGCGATGGAACAGAACAACATGTTGAATCGTAAGAAATTGACAGGTAACATCTATGCAGAAATTACCCCTATTCAACATTTGACATGGCATGCAGAATTAGGCTATGACCTCAGCTATAGCAAGGCAGAGATCTTCAATAATACAATAGACCTCTATAACTGGCAAGAGCCTAATGAGAGTAGCATTCAGAAGAACAACAGTACATTCTGGCAACTCAAAAACTACGTTACCTATAACAACACGTTCGCAAAGAAGCACAATGTTACAGCAATGATTGGTCAAGAGTGCTGGGAAAGTAAGTGGGATTATATCAAGGTGGCAAACGACAAGTTGCCTTCAGATGCTGTCCACAACCCTATGCTCGGTACTGGAACAGCAACTATTGGAGCTGGCTTCGGTAGCAGTTCTATGGCATCTTTCTTTACTCGATGGACTTATAGCTACGACAATCGTTACAATGCAACATACACGTATCGTTACGACGGAAGCTCCAATTTCGGACCACATAATCGTTGGGCTGGTTTCCACTCATTTGCTGCAAGTTGGCGTTTCTCTAACGAGAAATTCATACAAGCCATTGCTGGCAAGTGGCTTAGCAATGGTAAAATCCGTGTAGGTTGGGGTCAGACTGGTAACGCCAATATCAACTCTTTTGCATGGGGCGTAAACATGCAAAAAGTGTACACATCATTGGGTTCTGGATATCGTCCTCAGAACATTCCTAACCTTGATGTAAAATGGGAGAAACAAGAGCAGCTCGACTTAGGTATTGACTTGGGTTTCCTCAATAACCGCATTAACTTAACTCTTGACTGGTACCAAAAGGAGTCAAAGGATATGTTGATGGAAATGCAAATGCCTTCATACATGGGTACAAGTGGCAATGGCAATTCAAAACTAAAAGCCCCAATGGGTAACTATGGCCACATTCGCAACAGCGGTCTTGAGTTAACGCTCAACACTCATCCATTGATTGGTAAGTTCCAGTGGGATTCCGAATTCCAAATTTCTTGGAACAAGAACAAATTGGTAGCCCTCAATGGAACGGCAAGTTCCGCTATCATGGGATACGCACAATGGGAACAGACACAGGTAAGTAAGACGGATGTAGGTCAAAGCCTTTATAGTTTCTATGGTTACGTAACCGACGGAATCTATCAAGACTTAGCAGACATCGAGCGTTCTCCAAAACCAGAGAAATACCCTACCAATGGAGTATTCAATGGTTCCAATACTGTCTATGTAGGCGACATCAAGTATAAGGATTTAAACGGTGATGGAGTCATCAATGAGCTTGACCAGACCAACATCGGTTCACCAATGCCTAAGTTTACGTTCGGTTGGACCAACACATTCCGTTATAAGGACTTCGACTTAAACATCTTCATTAACGGTAGCTATGGCAATAAGGTAATGAATCTTACCAAACGTGGTTTGACCAATATGAGTAGCGTATGGTGCAACCAACACACAGATGTACTAAATCGTGCTCGTTTGGAACCAATAGACGCTTCCATCGTTTATGCTGATGGTAGCAAATGGTACGAACACATTGAGAATGTAAGAGTAGCCAACCCTAATGCATCATTACCACGTGCCATTATCGGTGACCCTAACGACAACGACCGCATCAGTGATCGTTACGTTGAGGATGGTTCATACTTAAGAATGAAGAATATCTCACTCGGATATACATTCCCTAAGAAATGGATTGGTAAGTGGGGTATAGAGAACTTGCGTGTATATTGCAACATTCAGAACTTGTTCACAATCACAGGGTACGATGGATATGACCCAGAAATTGGTGTCAGCACCATGTCTCCAAACGTTTATGGAGTGGACTATGGTCGTTATCCTTCACCAACGACTTATTCATTTGGTTTGAACATGTCATTCTAACATTTAACAATTACGAATATGAAATTATCAAGCATTAAATATATTGCATTTGCATTATTGTTGGGTGGAAGTCTCACATCTTGTGAAGATTTTCTTGACCGCCCAAATGAGGATAGATACAATGACGGCAACTATTATGCAAATGATGCACAAACAAAAGTGAGCACAAACTCACTCTATGGTTCACCATGGTACGATTTCTTAAGTCGTGGCTACTACAAGATACCAGAAGTTATGTCTGGCAACTTGTACATGGGACAATCTCCATACCTTACATTTACTGTAAATGGTAGCGACCCAGATATCACCTCCACATCCAATTCATTGTGGGCAGTCAATGCACAAGCCAACACCATCTACAACCGACTGAAATCAGCCAATGCTTCGGAATCCGTTAAAAATACTGCCATGGGCGAGTGTTTGGCATGGAAAGCGATGGCTTATTTCTACATGGTTCGCATTTGGGGAGATGTGCCTATCGTACATGACAACAGTTCTGAAATTGCTGCAGGAGACTACAATAGCAAATATAAGGTAAAGGCTGCCGATGTCTATGAGTACATCGTCATGACTTTGGAGAAAGCCATTGAATTGTTACCTGAGAGCAACGACCCTGGAAGAATCGATCGCTGGGGAGCGAAGGCTTTGTTGGCAAAGGTATATCTTGCAAAGAGTGGTATCAACTGCAATGGCAACGGACAGCGCGATGAAAGCGACCTTGCTAAAGCCGCACAATATGCAAAAGACGTAATCGACAACTCTGGCAAGAAATTGATGGAGAACTACGAAGACATCTTCAAAGGTGAGAACAACAACTGCGAGGAGAGTCTCATTGGTTGGCGTTGGACTGCTGAACAGCAGAATTATACTTGCGGTAACTGTCTAACATCAGAGTTAGCACCATCAGGATTCTGCGAATACCAGAGTTGGGGTGACTGGACTGCACCATCTGCCGATTTGGAAGAGGCATTCGGTGTTACTCCATTACAAAATCCAAGTTCACGTCCTGCAACAGATACACGCCGTAAGGCTACAATGATGATGGCTGGCGACACTTACAACCAATGGTGGTCTGACAAGGGTGGATTTGATTATATCAAATTTCTCTATGACAAGAACTATGCACCAGGTAGCAATGAAGGTCTTCAGTCTGCAACAGGCGCAAACATCGCCAAGCATCTTTACGGAGATGACGCTGACCACGTAAAAACATTTGGTATTAGTGCTGGTAAGCAGACATCCTCTTTGAGTACTCATGTACTTCGCCTCTCTGACGTATATTTGATTTACGCAGAGGCTAAGATTGGTAACAATGAGTCAACAACAGATGCCAGTGCCATTGATGCCTATTATGAGGTATGGCACAGAGCAAGACCTACCCTCTTTGACAAGCCAAGCAGCATTTCTTTGGACGATGTCTTGAAAGAGCGCCGTCTTGAGTTTGCTTTCGAAGGCGACTATTGGTTTGATCTCGTTCGCATGTCTTACTACAATGTAGAAAAGGCGATGAACATCATCAAGAACCAAAAGCGTAATGGTTATGAAGGACTTGGCAATTTGTATAAGGCATATTACAACAAAGGTGCTGGCAATGGTCCATGGAACGTAGATGAGAGCAAGATGTACTACTCTACCTATACTCCAAAGCCAAACGTAACTGCGTCTATATTTACTTTGCCATATCCACAAGGTGATGTAGTTTACAATCCTCACTTGATGGAAGATGCACAGCATGTAGATGTAAGAGAAACCTTCGCGTATTAATGAATCATCAAAAAAGAAAGCAATATGAAACTAAATAAAATTTTCAGTTGGTTGTTTGTAACAATGATGGCAGTTTCCGCCACTGTTGTAACTTCATGCGAAGACCAACCTGACAAGTTTGAGCTTACAGGTGGTACTCCTACAGTAAACTACATTCGTATGCCATATTTAGCCCAAGCAGACTCTCTGATTGACAAGGCTAGCCTTTCATCAGTTATTTGCTTAGTCGGTAATAACTTGACAAGTATCAAGGAACTTTACTTCAACGACCAAAAGGCACAATTAAATACAAGTTACATCACTGACCACACTTTATTGGTTCAAATACCTGCCACTATACCAGCAGACGTTACCGACAAAATCTATATGGTAACAAGAGACGGTGCAAAAGTGGACTATGACTTCCATGTCACAGTTCCTGCTCCAGCTGCCTCATCTATGTCTTGCGAATACGCAGCACCAGGTAGTGATGTCACATTCTATGGTAATTACTTCGTAGATGACCCTAATGTTCCATTGAAGGTAACTTTGCCTGATGGACAGGAAGTCACATCTTTCAAGAGCATTACCCAAAGTGCTATTACATTCACTTTACCAGAATGTACAACAGAAGGAGCTTTCAAAATACAAACTGTATATGGTGAGTCTGATACACCATTCCACTATCTTGACTCACGTGGTATGCTCTTCGATTTCGACACACCATGGGATGGAGTACATGTACTAGGAAACCATGGCTGGCACGGCAGAGACATTATCAATGATACCTACTCTCTGAAGGGCAACTATGTACAACTTGGCAATGGAGAAGTCAAGATGACCGAAGATGGTGGTTGGGAAGACAACTACTTCTCTTTCGAGTATTGGTGTGGTTCTTGGGACGACCCTCAAAACGTAACAAGCGGTGATGGTGTTGCCTTGCAATATGTAGCAGATTTCACAGACTACAAGAATATGTCTCTTAAGTTTGAGATGTATATTCCTTCATCAAATCCTTGGTGTGCAGGAGGTATGCAAATTGCATTCATGGGATACGATAAGGTGACATTGAATGGTGAGACAGGTGGACCAGGAAAGCCAGTCAACGACGGCTATACAGGCTATGTTTCTGGACCTCATGCTTTTGTTTTCAATGGTGAAGGCAAGAGAAAAGAAGATGAATACGGACGTGCCATCTATCGTCCTTGGACAACAACAGGTTCATACGACACAGGCGACAAATGGGTTACCGTAACTATTCCACTTTCTGATTTCAACCTCACAAATAAGGGAGCATCCACAACAACTGTTCCAAACAAACCAAGTGACTTCTCTAGCTTTACTATGTTTGTTGTAGGTGGTGGTGTAAACGGTACAGAATGTAAACCTATCATCAAGATAGACAACATCCGTGTAGTTCCTAATAAATAATCCTTAAATAGAAACAGACATGAAAAAGATCAAAAATATATTAGCACTATTAGTGGTAGCCCTCATGGGGCTATCACTGACAGCCTGCAGCGAGGATGATCTCGACACCAATCAATATCAGAAAGGTGTTCACCTCAATGTATATGGTCCTCAACCAGTGATGCGTGGTGGTCAACTTCGCTTCTTGGGTAGCAACCTCGACCAAATCGCCCAAGTAATCATCCCTGGATGTGAACCTATTACCAACTTTGAAGTAGTAAAAGCTGGTATTCCTAGTGAAATTAAGGTAGCAGTTCCTAAGGACGGACCTGAGGTAGGCTACATTACCCTTATCACTAAAACGGACGAGGTGATCAAGACAAAGACTGAGCTTACTTACGAGGAGCCTATCATCTTTGACAAGTTCTCTCCTGCCAGCATTATGCCTGGCGAAACATTGACCATTGAAGGTGATTACCTCAACCTTGTTCACATGATTGAGTTTGCAGATGGTATTCAAATTCCAGAAAAAGACTTTGTCTCTCACTCTCGCTACAAGATAGAAGTGGTAGTTCCTGAAGAAGCACAAACTGGTAAGGTAAGTCTATTGGATGTAGATTTAACCACAGTAGAAAACCCAGCTCAGGCATTCTACAACGTTATCGAGTCTGAAGATGCATTAACCATTGGTACTCCTACTATCACAAAGTGGTCTTCTCCACGTGGTGAGGCTAAATTGACTGGCAACGTAACTGCCAAGATGGGCGAAATGATCACTGTTTTTGGTGAACACTTTAGCCTTGTCAGCAGCATCAAGTTCTCTCCTAAAGAGGGTGATGCATTAGGTCAAGAATACGAGACTAAGAAATTTAACGTTAGCGAAGATGGCAAGACTTTGACTTTTGCTCTTCCAGAAGAAGCTGCCGATGGCGATGTCAACTTGATTTGCCGTTCTGGCGTACCAGTTCCTGTTGGTACTTTGGAAACGGTCGCTCCTAGTGAGTGTGTAGCAACTCCTTCTCCTGTTAAGGCTGGTACACAGTTGCTCATCACAGGTAAGGACTTGGATGTAGTCAACTCTATCGAGATGCCAAACGTAACTGACAACATCGAGTTCATCAAGAATCCTGATGGAACTAAGTTGATTATCAAGAGCGTGCCAGAAACTGCAACTGAGGGAAACCTTGTATTGCGCATGAAGAATGGCAAGGGCGTAGAAGTACCTTTCACTCTCGTTAAGCCTGTTGTTACGGGTTACGACCATAACCCAGTTAGTGCTGGTGGTGTTATCACTCTCCAGGGTACAAACCTCGACTTGGTAAAGAAAGTTGTATTTGGCGAGGGTTCTGATGAGGTTGAAGTAAAAGCAAACGAAGATGGTACAGCTATTACTATTACTGTTCCTATGAATGCTGTTTCAGGCAAGCCTACCCTCATCTTGGCTAATGGCACAACTGTTGAATGCCCTGAGTTGAACGTAGAAGAAGCTGTATTCTGTTACATTACAGAATTGCCAGACTTCTCAGACAAGGCAAATATGCCAGAGGCTGGTAGCACATTCTCTGTTCATGTAAAGAATGGCGACAAACTTGAAAGCGTAGAGGTTAATGGTAAGAAGGTAAATCACATCTATGCAGAGAAGACTTCCACCTTGGTTATCTCTATTCCATCAGATGCAAGTTCTAGCTCAACCGTGAAACTTATCTCTTCTAATGGTTCTATCGAATATGCCATCTCTGTCATCCCACAAGGAACTGTTACAAGAACATTGTGGACTGGCTCACTCGACCTTGCGGGATGGAGTGCCAACACACAGGGATTCCTTTCACAAGATGCATTGGACAATCTTCCAGAAGGAGCCAGTGTTGTATTGAAGGTTGCATACACCGCCACAGGAGACAATGCGCAATTGAAGGGACAAGATGGTAATTGGAAGGCCATCGACCTTGACAATGGTGAGCAAAAAGAGCACGTTTACGAATTGGATCCTAAAGCTAAGGAAATCTCTATTCCTTTGTCTGCTTCAACCATTGCTGCACTCAAGGAGAAGTCAACCAACTGGGGTGGTCTCATCATCTTCAATGGTCAGAACGCTATTCTCACAAAGATTTCTGCAGAGATTACAATCCCAATGGAGAAGAATATCTGGACCGGTTCATTTAACGGAGCCGGTTGGGCAGGCAACCAAGACCTCGCTTGGGGCGGTTACGACTGGAACAGTGTAAAGCCTGGCACAATCGTACGCTTCTACTACACAAAGAACACTGCTGGCGCATGGGCTTGCATCAGCCTTCGCCATGGACAAGGTTGGGGAAATCTCCCAGACCCAATCCCTGGTCAGTATGATCTTGACGGGGACACTGGAAAGGTAGAAGTTACATTTACCAGTGCTATCCTCAAAGACCTCGTTGACAATGGTGGACTTGTTATCACTGGTGACAATTACACATTGACTAAGGTAACAATAGAACAATAACCGAATTAAACAAAGATAACTATGAGAAAGAATCATATATTATCAGCGTTGGCAATGGCAGCAGTGACCTTCGGGTTCACTGCCTGCGCCGACACAGATGCTCAATACACAATTCCTGATGTTGCAGCACCACAGTTTGTAAAATCTACTCCTGAAATTGGTGCTAACAACGTAAAGCGTGGCGACATCACCGTAACAGTGAAATACGACAAACGTGTCTTCTTCGCCTCTCAGGACAAAGACAAGATTGAAATCACTGGTGGAACTATAACGAATGCACTCGTCTATGGTACGGACAGTTTGCTCACTATGACTGTCAATGCTCCTCAACGTGGTCAAAACGTAAGCATTACCATTCCTGCTGGTTTGGTAACCAACGGACAGGGTAAGCCTGCAGAGGCTGTGACTGTTAATTTCCAAACAACTGATTTGGACAAGACTCCAGTAATGGCATCAAGCACATCTAGTAAAGCACTCTACAATTATCTTTTAGAGAATGTAGATACCAAGATCATCTCTGGTATGATGGCTAACGTAGCATGGAACCACACTTGTGCTGACCAAGTAAATGAGTGGACAGGAAAGTATCCTGCTATCAATGGTTTCGACTATGTTCACATGCCAGCTAGCAAAGCTGGTGCCAACTGGATCAACTACAAGAACATCACTCCTGTCAAAGAATGGTACGACAACAATGGTATCGTTCAGTTGATGTGGCACTGGAATGTTCCTAAGACCAAGCCTGAAACTGCAGGCACAAGCATGGCTAGCGATTGGAGTTCCTCCCTCATTATTTCACAGCATTCATTTGACTATATTGATGCTCAAGTTGGTGACAAGGTAGTAGCTACTATCGCAAACGTAGCAGATGGTGCACAAGGATCTATCAAGGATTCTTCTTGGACAGGTTTTGTTGACGAGTCTGGCAAGTCTTGGGAATACTTCGACATCAGTGGTTCACAATTTGAAATGACACTCGATGCAACTACTCTCGCCGACATAAAAGCCAATGGTTTCATCATTTCTGGTCACGACTATACTCTTACTGGAGTTTACCTCGTACCTGCAGGTAAGGAACTGGCAGACGGCAAGCCTCTCTACACTCCTTCATCTAATCTTGATCCTAACTCCGACTACGCTTTCTACAAGAAGACAGACGACAACGATGGCACGACATTCGATGCTGCCAATGCTTTGACTGAAGGCACATGGGAGAACGAGGTTTGGAAAGATGACATGAAGACGCTCATCGAGTACCTCACCCTCTTGAAGGAAGCTAACATTCCTGTACTTTGGCGTCCATTCCACGAGGCTAGCGGCAAGTGGTTCTGGTGGGGCAAGGATGCTGAGAGTTTCAAGAAGTTGTGGATTGAGATGTTCAACGAGTTGAAGGCAGCAGGTCTTGACAACCTCGTTTGGGTTTGGACAAGCTGCGGCAAGGACAATGACTGGTATCCAGGTGATGCATACGTTGACATCGTTGCTCGTGACCTCTATGGCGACAAGGCTGCATCTTGCGCTACAGAATATTCTGACCTCAGTGCTACATACGGCAACAAGATTGTCACTCTCGGCGAGTGCGGTTATAGTTCTGATGCTAAGAGCCGTATCGCTAAGATTAGCGAGCAATGGGAGGCTGGTGCAAAATGGAGTTGGTTCATGGTATGGTATGACAACGAAGGAAGCACAACCCCACATGCTAACCAAGAATGGTGGCAGGATGCTATGTCACAGCCTAACATCATTACTCGTGACCAAGTTCCTAGTATGAAGTAGGAAGTTGACAGGCAATAATTGTAGAATACAATTCAAATAAAAATATAAACGCAGAGGCACGAATGGTTATAATAATCCTTGTGAATCTGCGTTTATTCTTTGTATAAGATCTCACTAACAAGTTATTTTGCAATGAACAAACTGAAATGTATGATGGTTTGCCTTATCATTTGTAGCCTCTTCTCATGTGGCAAGAAAAAGGCAGACGACCCTATGGGGGAAAATGGGAGAACCAAACGTACAGAGAATCTCCTTGAAAATCTGAAAGTAAATTCAGCCAAAGGCTATCTATTCGGACACCAAGACGCAACACTCTATGGAGAAGGTTGGGCTGACGACAGTGCGAGATCAGACGTGGAAGTCATTACTGGTGATATGCCCGCCCTCGTAGGTTTTGAGATTGGTGGTATCGAGACAGACGATTCGCTGAACATCTACTCTACCCCATTCGACAAGATTCGCAAAGAAATCATCAATCAATACGACAGAGGTGGTGTCGTAACGATCAGTTGGCAATGTAAAAATCCATCAAAAGGCTCCTCGTTATCAGACATTATGGAAGGAGGAGATAAACATGAGCAATTTCTTGGATGGATTGATAAAGTTGCCAGCTTTATGAAATCTCTAGAAACACCATACGGAGTAAGAGTTCCTGTTATCTTCCGACCATGGCAAACAAATGGAGAATCCAAATTTTGGTGGGATGCCAATGCTTGTACCAAACAAGAATATTTAGCACTCTGGCAAATGGTAATAGAAAGATTCGACAAGAATGATGTTGTCAATGTGCTATACGCCTATTCCTCATCAGCAAATGAAGATGCAACCACCGAAGCATACCTTGACAGATATCCAGGCGATGAAAACATCGACATTCTTGGCATCAATGCATATTGCCATGCGGCGGAAGGAGACAGTACTTCATTGAAAAGTTTTGCTCAAACCTTGGGAAAGAATTTAAAAATGCTTTCAGAACTTGGCAAAAAGAAGAACAAACCTATTGCCATTACAGAGACTGGTTACAAAAGTATTCCATGTGACAACTGGTGGACACACACTCTATCTCAAGCCATAGGCAATAACCCTATCAGCTATGTGATGATTTGGAGAAATGCGCATGAAGTACCCAACCTATATTATGTTCCATTCCCAGGTCAACGCTCAACAGAAGACTTTGTCAAGTTCTACAATGAGAAAAGAACATTGTTCTTGCATGACATAAATGGTTTGTATTTAGAAAAGAAAAAAGATAATTCTAAACAAAACGATAAATGAAAAAGTTTGCATTAACCCTTGGAATACTCCTTTGTAGCTTGATAAGCCATGCTACCAACGAGAAATCACTCTTCGTGACATTCGTAGATGGCAACAAAGTGGAGTTCGCCCTCTCTGACTTCCCAGAAGTTTCATTTGGCAATGATATGATGAATGTGAAGACCTCCAAGACCAACGTATCATACGAACTTTGGACAGTAAAAACATTCACATACGCCACAACAACAGGAATCAATCAAATAACTTCCCATAAATCCTACTCCATCAAAGGGAACAACTTGATTGTAGATGGCACTGCTAATCACATAGAATGTTATAAAGCAAATGGTGAAGCCATCGACTTGCCTTCATACATATCGAATGGCAAAACTCTCATCAACATCGACAAGTTGAAGCACGGAGTATATATGATCAAACTAAATGGAAAAGTAATCAAAATCGCTAGACAATGAAAAGACTTATACTTTCACTCACAACAGTGATATTGTCTCTAGCTACATGGGGACAACAAGCAGGCGATAAGTTTGTCATCAAAACTACGGAAGCTGTTAAGAAAACAGAATGGAGCCTAGCTGGTGATGATGCTTTTAGCGACATCTCCATCATCAAACATAATGGTGACAAACTTGAGCTATTTGCTAAAGGATATGAAAACATGGGAGCTTGGGCTACTTACGATCTCAACCAGATAGAGAGCATCACCTTCACTGTTTTTCACAAAGGTGACTACCAAGAGGAAAGCGCAGCGCAAGCTGTCAAGAACATGGGACTCGGTACATGCTTTGGCAACTGCCTTGACGCAGTTGACATCAACAAGACCATGGAAAAGAACTCGGTAACTGACTTCGAGAAATGCTGGGGGCAAGAGCCTACCACCAAACCTATGGTTGACTTTTTGAAAAAGAACGGCTTCAACTCAGTCCGCATCGCAGTCACATGGTTCCAACACATGAAGGAAGATGGAACTGTGGATGAAGCATGGATGAATCGAGTACAGGAAGTAGTAGATTATGTCATCGACAATGGTATGTATTGCATTCTCAATGTTCATCACGATACGGGTGCAGACCCAGATGATAAGTCATATACCCATTGGATTAAAGCAGACTTGGACAACTACAATGCCAACAAAACAAAGTTTGAGTATCTTTGGACACAGATTGCCAATCGTTTTAAGAACTACGACCAGCACTTAGTATTCGAGGGGTACAACGAGATGCTCGATGCTAACAATACTTGGAATGCGCCTAAGAATGCCAATAGCTATAAGGGATTGAATGGTTATGCGCAGAGCTTTGTGAACGCCGTTCGTGCTACAGGCGGCAATAATGAGACTCGCAATCTCATTGTCAACACTTACGCTGCTGCATGTGGCGATGAAGTTTTGAATATTCTTACAATTCCTACCGACAAGGTGAGCGGTCACATTGCAGTAGAGGTTCACACCTACGCTCCATGGGATTGGTTTGCTAAAGGGGCATGGGATACTTCTTGCAGCAATGAAATCAAGAACATGTTCACTCGCTTGAACAACAAGTTCATCTGCAAAGGCATTCCTTGCATCATCGGTGAATATGGCACACACGGAAGCCAGCAAGTTAGCAAAAAAAGTACAACTTCACAAATCAAGGCTGCTGCCGACCAAGCTGCCGATATCGTAAAGCAGGCAAAGGCATACGGCGTTGCCACTTTCTACTGGATGAGCATCTTCGAGGGTACAGACCGTACCGTTCCTCAGTGGACACTCCCTACTGTAGTAGAGGCTATGCAAAAAGCCTATAAGCAATAAAAAATCACAAAACCGCCCCACAAGAGTCAAATCTTGATGGGGCGGTTTAGTTTTTAATATTCTTGGAATTGAATAATCTACATGACTTCACTTCTGTCTTTCCCAAACTGATGGTTCAGAAACCATTGCACCATCCAATGAAGACGAAAGCAACATTCTCTTTACATTCATTTCTGCCAACTTTGACAACTTTAGTTGAATCATCATAACAGCTGTTTTTTGGGCTAGCCCCCTATTTACTAAAGAAGTCAATGGTTGACCTCCTACCAACTTTTCCCCATTGACAGTAACAAAAATGCCTGCGTGGGATTTCATTTTTATATTGTCAACTCCAGATACCAAGAACTTTACTTCATTAGGAAGTAATTCGGGCACATTCAACTTTTCTACTTGTTCTACAAACAAGGAAGCATAAGAACAATCTATATCCTTTTTACAAACGGCACACAAATCTGCCATGAAATCAACATGATTTTCCCTTAACACAGAAATGTAATCCTCATGTAATCTAGGGCGCAAAGCAAAGGCTTCTGCAGATATTTTTCCATTCGAATACCAAATTGTTTTCAAAACCCTCGCTACACTTCCTTCATACAACTTATTATCATCATGCATATTTTTTCCCTTTCACCATTTTGATTAGTTCCAAGATTTCTGTAATAGAAAAAGGTGCATTGTCTATTGCCTTCACAATTCTACCATCTGAGGCAAAGACAAATGAAAAATCGTCCTCGCCGATGCTCAACATAGCATCCTTATTTTCATGCTGAAATGTCAATGTTCCATTAATTGCAGGAAACAAATTCCAATATGCTAAATCTATATCATTAGCAGCATCTATCAATGACTTAGTATGTTGAAGGACGAGGGGACAAATAGGCAAAGCACCTTCATCATCCCAATCTTCAGGTAACTCGCTCAAAGCCTTCAATCTTTCAAGCAACATTCCACGATTGATTTCATTTGTTGGTCTTTCACCAGATAACAATTTATCTACCAGCCATTGACGATTCTGAGAAGTCAATGGCAAGGTCTCAATATAACGCCACAAATTATTCAAAGCAGCTGTTTCCATATAAATAATATTTAATCTTGTTTCGACTGCAAACTTACACAAAAAAAATGAGAAAAAGATATTTTCATCAGGAAAGTTTGAGATAAATTGCAAAATAGCACAAAAAGTCCCATCAAGAACCAAGCCTTGATGGGACTAACTTTTTATTTAATATCTATTCCGAGAAACGTAAATGTGTGTATTACTGCACGTATTTCTTTCCATTCTTAATCACAACGCCTTTATAAGAGGCATCTACCTGCTGACCTGCGAGGTTGTAAATCTTGGAAGACTTGGTTGCTGGGGCAACGGTGGCATTGGAAATACCAGTTGGAGTAGAAGTTTTCAAAATTGAAATCTTCTGAACAAAGATTCCATGACCTGCCAAACATACACCACCTTGCTCTTTCAAGACTGCCAAGTCAGCTTCGGTTAGAACGACAACAAGAACGCCAGAACCATTCAAATTATAAATAGCATTTCCATTTTTAACCTGATCAGCCGTTTCTAATGTGGAAGGAAGAATCGTCCACCAAGCACCCATTACTTGAACCTGAAAATATCCCTCTTCTGGGTCTTTTTTATATTCTATACGAAGAGTATTCCCTGGAACCAAAAGAGTCTTGGCAACATCTGTGAGAGAAGCCTTTACGATATCAACAGTTCCTTTGTCAGGATCACCATTCCATCCTAAAGAAATGGTAGAAGGTGTATCAAAGAATACAGCTTCCTCTGGTGCAGGTGCTGCATTTTGGAAATAAGCAGACTTAAATGTAACTGTCTTAGGAGCATCTGCTGAAGCATCAGAACCTGTGTATTGCAAATAAATCTGTTTTACACTATGCTTGTGATCTGCGTCAAGCGACAAGACGATTTTATCTCCATCACCTTGTTGAGTTGTTGTATAAGTATTTTCTTTACCCCCATCAAGATAAGTATCATTATACTCCAACGCAATCTGAATCTTAAGTTTGTCTGGATTATCAAGTTCTAAGACAAACTCATCATAAGCAGAAAAATCCACCCCATTAACACCAGTCCACCAACCTGGGCGATAATCCCACTGTTTGTAGAAAGTGATGACCTTTGTTGCAGGGTCGAAAAACACCTGATTAGCTTTTGTGTCCTCGGTATTATTATTAGGTTCACCAATGTCCAAAGTAACGGCATTAGCACACATGGCGAACAATACGCCAAACACTAGAGTAAATAACTTCTTCATAAGCTTTTAAATTTAATTAGGTTTATAATATATTAAGTTGTTGTTCTTTTACTTATCCGACGGCAAAGATAGTAAATAGCCGGTATTCTCTACCGCATATCTCGTTAAATAATGACGCATAAAATGTTATATCTAGACAAAAACTAACAAAAAGAGCTTGCATTGAAACGATGCAAGCTCTTTTTATCTGTTTTCAGTGTTTATTTTCCTATCTTATTCATTCTATCTACCTGACTCTTCACTACCTGCAAGGTGGAATTGTCGGAAGAGAAAACGGAGTTCAAACCTTGTGCCTCCTGGGCAGGATCGCCCGTATAATCATCACCCACCTGCCATTGCTCATGTTTTGGATTGGCGAAGCCGCCCCATCCCCAGAAGTTGCAACCAGCAAAGTAACCGCCCGTCTCGGCATTGTCACCCACCAAGCTGAACACATATTTATAATAGCCATCACGACCCTCGGTAGTAGAGGATGGAGAGAAGGAGAATCCATCACGAGGATAACCGAACTCCTCCATCACCAATGGTTTCTTGATGCGAGCGCATACCTGCAAGTGATTGTCAATATATTCCTTGGTATTCTTGCAAGCCACGCCTAAGTCCTCAATGAGATGGTCGGGACGAGCCCAACTCCAGTTGTATGGCCAAAGATGGATATTGCAATAGTCGATGTTCTTGTCGGCACAAATGCGCTCATAGCATTGGATGTCGTTCTCACATCCCCAACTGCCCTCGCTACCGATGCTGATGAGGTGATTTTTGTCGAGCGAGCGAATCAACTTGCTTGCCTCGGCGAGCCATTTCTCAAAGGCAGGAAGTGCCTCCTTGCTGAAAGCACGAGGCTCGTTACCTATCTGCCAAGACATGATGGCAGGGTCATCCTTGTACTTTTTCTTCGTATAACGATTGGTTCTGGTAAGGATAAATCTCACATAGTCGTAGAACAACTCGTGCGCCTTTTGACAAGAGGCATACTGAGATACGAAATTCATGAAGGCAGGATAGCCATCCTCATTAGGACGAGGAGCCTTTCCCATTCCGGCGTGCTCCAGATAGAAACCATAGCCACCACTCCACTCCCAGGAATTGTTGAGGTAGAGCACAGCCACCATCTTTCTCCTACCCATCTCCATCAAGAGATAGTCGAGACCAGCGAGGATGGTATCATTATATACGCCAGGAGCTTCCTGAAGCGTTGGTTCTACCTTGGTCTTCACGCCTCGCTTGCCATCAGAGCCCACAAGGATGCGAAGGTTGTCGATACCCATCTCCTTCATCTTGTCAAGTTCCTTGCAGAGTCGGTCGCGATTGCCTCCCTGCCCTTCGGAGCCTAGGATAGCACCATACCAAAAGTTGGTGCCGACATAATAATAAGGTTTGCCATCACGTACGAAATGCCCGTCTTTCACTTGCACGAAGTTTGACTTCGCCAAGAGATTGCAAGTTGCCAAAGCCATCATCAGTAAAACCAATATCTTCTTCATTTGTAGTTGTTTAATTAGACAAATAGATTTTGTGGGCAAAGTTACGCAAAAAAGCCCACAAAGCCTTATACTTTTTTGCCGATTATCTATATTATTCGGTAAATCAGAAGAATGTGGCGGTAAAAGGAGACTCACCATCGGTAAATCTGAAGAATGTGGCGGTAAATGAAGACTCACCATCGGTAAAATTGGAGAATGTGGCGGTAAAAGGAGACTTACCACAGAGAAAAACCTGGTATTCCTAAGAACCTAAGTTAATCATAGCTTGTGATTAACTAATCAAAGGTTATAACTAACTAATCATAAGCTATGATTAACTAGTTAGAGAATATGATTAACTTTGTTGCTTAGTCTCATCAACTTTTATCGTGGGCTTTGACAGGATTTATGCTAGGCTTTGCAAAGTTACCTCTCCCATAGCATAGGCTTATAACTGAGGAAGCAAGGGGGAGTTCTCCCACACCATTTACCCATGCTCCGCAGTTAAGAAAGTTAAAAAGTAAGCGGCTCCGCGTTTATACCATTGTATTATAAAAAAAAGCAGTAACAGCAT